>ERZ1669249.8-NODE-8-length-283521-cov-6.731227_pt1 | contig 283521 bp, 265 predicted proteins | sample MGYA00579293_ERZ1669249 | MGnify/ENA primary metagenome ERZ1669249 (study PRJEB41166, sample SAMN08046057) | hot springs metagenome | biome: hot spring; feature: neutral hot spring; material: thermophilic sediment; isolation source: thermophilic sediment from... | reverse complement strand
CTGTTGACTTCTTCCATCTGCGATGCAAGCTCTTCTGATGAGGCGCTCAGTTCCTCTGAGACCGAAGCGAGATCCTGGCTCTTTTCGGAGACCGTGTTCGATACCTTGCTGATGTTCATCACTAAACCAGCAAGTCCACGCTTCATTCGCTCCACGGTTTCTGCGAGCTGTGAGAATTCTTTGCTGTTGAATTTGTATTCAATCTGGACTGCAAGATCACCGTCCTTGATCCTGTTCATGATTTCGGAAAATCTGTTCATCGCCTTTATGAGCACCACGTTGACGAACATGTATCCAAACACGATGGCCACAACGAGCGCTGTTCCAGCGGTTACCGAAATGTTGCGCAAGAAGGCCTGGTTGTCCTTCGAGATGATCTCGTCGATCTTCGCCTTCGGCACACCCACGAACAGCACTCCGATGATGTTCCCATACTCGTCAAGTACAGGTTCGTACGCTGTGGCGTAGTCTTTGCCGAGTATCTTTGCTGCACCCACGTAGCGCTGTTTTTGCATCAAAGGCTTGTACGCGGCACTGTCTTTTCCAAGGAACGTTCCAACGGCTCTGCTGCCATCGTCCTTGCGGATCGAAGTCGAGACTCCGAGAAAATCGTCTCCTTCTCTCTGAAAGATCGTTGCCGCGATGTTCATCTGCTGACTGATCTTGTCCACAACCTCGAACCTGTCTCTGATGGGTTTTCCATCCTTGTCCACCAGCGTGTTGTTCACGAGCCTCAAAGTCCCGTACTCCGTTTTCACGTACTCTTTCAGAACGTTCAGCGCACCATCGAGCGTGTTCAGATACATCTGTTGGGCGACGTCATTTACAACTCTGGAATTCGCCTTTGAAGCAACCAGAACGAGTGGAACCATCGAAACAGCAGCGATGGCTACAACAAAAAAGATTCCCAAAGCCTTGAGCGACAGCTTCACAGAACACACCTCCCGCATCTTAGAGGAGTGATGCCGGTACCGTTAAACTATATCAAGGCCCAAGAGAAAGGGACGTGAACCACAGGATACAATTTCTTGGGGCGACGTCTCGTGGGTTTCGATCCTGTCGAGAGATCGAAGATGGTGGAAAGGATCGTCATGAAGAACGGCGCGAGGAGTTATTATCGTTTTCGTTACTCTCTCCACTACAATGGCATCGTCACTGCGGATGCTGTGGGATGCAACTTGCTGTGTGCGTATTGCTGGAATTATAGAAGGAATGAACATCCTGAGGCGACTGAATTCTACGATCCAGAGCAAGCTGCGGAAAAGCTTTTGTCTATCGCAAAACGAAACAAGTGCAAGCTTTTTCGTATCAGTGGTGCAGAACCTATACTTGGAGAAGAATCCACCGTGCACGTTGCAAAGCTGATCGATCTGGTTGGAGGCACGTTCATTCTTGAAACCAACGGTATCATGCTCGGTTATGAACCTGGTTTGGTGGACCGTCTCAAAGATCTGAACGTGCTCGTCCGTGTGAACGTGAAGGGCTGGGATGAGGAGAGTTTCGAAAAGGTCACCGGAGCGGATGGAAGGTTTTTCGAATACCAGCTCGAGGCTCTGCGCCGTCTGGATGGCAAAGTGAGGTACTGGGTGGCGGTCATGTACGAAATCTTCAAAGAAGAGGGCATCGAGAGGCTAAAGAAAATGCTGCCTGTCAGGTGCAGGATCGAGGTGGAGTATCTGAACGCCTATCCGTTCGTCGTCGAAAATCTGAAGAAGAGGGGTTTCAGCGTTCAACAATAAAAAAGATGGCCCGGGGGCCATCTCGATCCGGTTCAATTCAGAGCGATCATTCCTTCAATCTCAGCAATCTGAAGAAGTTGCTCCTCTCGAGTTCTTCGAGTTTCGAGCTGATGAATTTGATCGTCTCTTCGAGCTGCGGTATGAGTTTGTACTCGAGCGCGTTGACCCTCCTTTTGGTTCTTTCGATCTCCATCGCCAAAGCGATCAGGTAGCGTTCTTTGTTGGCAAGTTCCACGATTTTCTCGAGCAGTTCTCTCCACCTTTTCACCAGCTCGTCCAGCACCGTCGGTGTTTCGACGAGGCTGTAAACTGGTAAGGAAATTTCTTCCACGGACAGCACGTTGACGGGAATGTTCATCCTCTTCTCAACGCGTTCTCTGAGAGTGGTTCTGCCGTTCGAAGTTTCTGAAATCAGATGCCAGGAATCTTCCCTGATCCTCGTTCTCGCATAAGTTCCCAGGGCGAGGAAGCTCAGAAACTGAGCTTCCACTTCGTCTCTGAACGCTCTGTAATCCTTCGATTCCTGCAGGAATCTCTGTATCAAGCCTTCGAGCTTGTCCTCGAGCAGTTTGTGACCTCGGCGCGCAAGAACGAGCCGCTTCCTCAGTCTGAGGAGTTCCATCCTGTTTGGATTGACCCTCAGAGGCATCCTATTACTCCTTTCCGAGGAACTCTTCGATGAACTCCGGTCTGATGCGTTTCAGGCTCGATCTCGGCAACATCCTCAGGAGTCTCCAACCTATCTCGAGTGTTTCGAATATGCTCCTGTTCTCGTACTCTCCCTGTTTGATGAACTCCTCTTCGAACCGCTGGGAGAACTTCAGGAACAGAACGTCCTCTTCCGTCAGTGCCGCTTCACCGAGAACGACGGCGAGTTCCTTCGCTTCCAGACCCCTCGAGTAAGCCGCGTAGAGCTGGTTCGAAAGATCTCCGTGGTCCTTCCTGGTTCTGCCTTCTCCTATTCCACCGCGCATGAGCCTCGAGAGGGACTGCAACACGTCGATGGGAGGATATATACCCCTCCTGTGCAGATCGCGGCTGAGGAAGATCTGACCTTCCGTTATGTAGCCTGTCAGGTCCGGGATGGGGTGCGTTCTGTCGTCCTCGGGCATGGTCAGTATGGGTATGAGGGTTATGGAACCTTTCCTGCCTTTGATCCTTCCCGCCCTCTCGTAGAGCGTCGCCAGGTCGGTGTAGAGATAACCAGGATAACCACGCCTACCGGGCACCTCTTTCCTTGCGGCGGATACCTCTCTGAGCGCCTCAGCGTAGTTGGTCATGTCCGTGAGTATGACGAGCACGTGCATGTCCAGTTCGAACGCCAGATACTCTGCCGCAGTGAGTGCGAACCTCGGTGTGGCGATCCTTTCGATGACCGGATCGTTCGCGAGGTTGATGAACAAAACGGTTCTCTCTATGGCACCGGTTCTCTTGAAATCCTCTATGAAGAAGTTCGCTTCTTCGAAGGTGATACCCATCGCGCCGAAAACGACGGCGAACTTTTCCTCTTCCTTGAGCAGTCTTGCCTGTCTCGCGATCTGTGCCGCGAGTGCCGCGTGGGGCAGGCCGGCGCCGGAGAAGATCGGCAGCTTCTGGCCCCTCACCAGCGTGTTCATACCGTCTATGGCAGAGATTCCAGTCTGGATGAACTCGGATGGATACGCGCGTGCGTAGGGATTTATCGGGCTTCCGTTTATGTCAAGTCTCTTTTCTGGTACGACCTGTGGTCCACCGTCCCTTGGTCTTCCGAGGCCATCGAAGGTCCTACCCAGTATCGCAGGAGACAGGTTCGCTTCGAGCACCCTTCCGAGGAACTTCACGCGCATACCTTTCAACGAGAGGTCCTGCGTGCTCGTGAACATCTGAACGAGCGCCGCGTTCTCGTGCGCTTCGAGTACCTGTCCCTGCCTTATCTCGCCGTTAGCGAGTTTCACCTCAACCACTTCACCGTACTTCGCACCTTCAACACCTTCAACGAGCATGAGAGGGCCACTGATCCTTGAAACGGTCGTGTATTCCTTAGGCAACTTCTTCAGCCCCCTTCTTCAGAGACAGAAGCTTTTCTTCAACTTCTTTGATGAGGTTTTCTATCTCCGAGATTCTGCTCTCGCTGACGAACTTCATCCTTGCGATCTTTTCACGCTCGGGCAGTTTGAGAATGCTCTGCAACGGTACACCTTCGTCCAGCAGTTTTGATGCTATCCTGTAGAAGTTCATTATGTTCTTGAGCATGAGGTACTGCTTTCTCGGAGAGGTGTAAGTGTCGACTTCGTGCAGCGCGTTCTGGTGCAGAAAATCTTCCCTGATCGAGCGAGCCGTTTCGAGCACCAGCCTGTCCTGCGGTGAGAGTGCTTCCATACCGACGAGCCTGACGATGTCCTGTAACTCTGCTTCCCTCTGCAGGATGCTCATAGCTTGCTGTCTCAGTTCGTACCAATCTTCGGCTACATAAGCCGACCAGTGATCCTTGACGACGTCCAGATACAGCGAATAGCTTATGAGCCAGTTGACCGCGGGGAAGTGTCTGCTGAACGCCAGACTGGCGTCCAGACCCCAGAACACCTTCACGACCCTGAGCGTCGCCTGAACCACCGGATCGGACAAATCTCCACCTGGAGGCGACACAGCACCTATGATACTCACAGAACCGATTCTCTCGTCACTGCCGATGCACTTCACGTAGCCCGCACGTTCGTAGAAGCTCGCGATCCTCGACGCCAGATAGGCTGGATAACCTTCTTCGCCCGGCATCTCCGCGAGTCGACCAGAGATTTCTCTCATGGCCTCCGCCCATCTGGACGTCGAATCGGCCATGAGCGCCACGTGGTAACCCATGTCCCTGAAATACTCTGCTATCGTTATGCCCGTGAACACGGATGCTTCTCTCGCAGCCACAGGCATGTTCGAAGTGTTCGCGATGAGTATGGTTCTTTCCATCAGAGGTTTACCGGTCCTCGGATCGGTCAGCTCCGGGAACTCTATGAGAACTTCCGTCATCTCGTTCCCACGTTCTCCGCATCCCACGTAGACGATCACGTCGGCGTCGGCCCACTTGGCGAGCTGGTGCTGTATGATCGTCTTTCCACTTCCAAACGGTCCGGGAACGCACGCGGTACCACCTTTGACGACCGGGAAGAAGGTGTCCAGAACCCTTTGACCGGTCACGAGTGGAATCCTTGGCGGGATCTTCTCTCTGACAGGCCTCTGGTACCTGACGGGCCATTTGTGCATGAGTTTCAGCTCGACCTTCTTCCCCTCCGGATCGAGCAGGATGCCTATCGGTTCTTCGACCGTGTATGAACCACTCTTTATCTCAAGGATCTTTCCCCGCAGATTCGGTGGAACCAGGATCTTGTGTTGAAGCGCGGAAGTCTCCTGAACGACTCCGAGCACGTCTCCCCCGACGACTTCGTCGCCCGGCTTGGCCCAGGCTTCGAAGTCCCACTTGATCGTTCTATCCAGAGCTGGGAGTGAGAGACCCCTGCTGAGAAAGTCTCCAGCCTGTTCAGCGAGCTTGTTCAAAGGCCTTTGAATTCCATCGTATATCTGCCCGACGATGCCCGGCCCGAGTTCGACGCTGAGCGGTTCGCCGAGCGGGAACACCGGTTCACCGGGTCCAACACCCTGCGTTTCTTCGTAAACCTGTATGTACGCGATGTCCCTGTCCAGACCTATGATTTCGCCGAACAGTTTCAGCTCTCCAACCCTGACCATTTCGTACATCTTGACGTTCTGAAGACCTCTGGCAACCACGAGAGGACCGGCGACCCGGATGATCCTACCTTCCATAGTATCCCTCTCCTTCGGCTAAGAGATCCACTCCAAGGATCTTTTCGAAGAGCTTTCTCAAGGCTTTTTCGCTCTTTTTCTCGTGACTGAAGGTATCCGGTAACACGAGTGGTGGATTCTCCTTCACGTCCTGCAGGATCTTGTCTGCGACGCTTTCGAGCACGACGATCAAAGAATACTGGTTCTGAACTTTGACGAACACATCGTAAGCTTCCTTCGCATCGGAAACGGGGTGTGTTTCCACACCGAACATTGAAAAGATGCCCACCAGTTTTTCTGGACCTATGATGGCGATTCTTCCTTCAGACATTCAGTTTCAGCATCCTTTCCTGCCAGATTTGTTTGGGTATGTTGTTCTTCTTGCACTCGAGCAGGCTCAGGAGATCTTCCATTTCCCAGAGCTTGTGGTAGAAATAGTAAACCAGTATTTCAGGACCGCTCACGATGGTTTTGAAAGATCTCTGGATGAAGCGGAAGAGTTCAGCTTTGATAACGACATCGACGTCCTTTTTCTCTATCATTCTTTGCAAAGGATCTCTCAACTGCACTGGAACCAGATTGGTCCAGTCTTCGATGTCTCTCTCGAGCAGATCTTTAGTTTTGAACCACTCAAACCCGCCGAGTTCCGCGCACGATAGATCGAGAGTTCTGCATCTGAAAAGCATCTTCAAAAGCAGAAGCTGGTTTCTCAACCTCCAGAACGATCTGATGTTTTCGCTCTCTACAGACCTTTCGAAATCGAAGGAAACTTTCAGGTTCAAAGTATCCATCTTGAGTTCCGTCGAAGCAGTTTTCGAAGACCAAATTTGCTCGAGCGTTTTGAGAAGCTCTTTTTCAAACTCCCATCGCATCTTCTCCGCGAATTCTACGAGTGGATCTTTCACGCCTTCTTTCTTGTAGCGCAGAGAATGGAACCAGCTGTCCCACAGGAGCATTTTCAGATAGATTTCCTCAAGGTTTTTTGACAGGAATCTGAGCTCGTCCAGCAGCACCTCGTAGAAGGCCGTCTCGGCTTGCTGGTCCACAATTGGTTTGTACCAGCTGGTCTTCAGCCAGTCAACGCAGTCTTCATAGCTCGCGTCCGCCAACCATTGCCATTGGTTCTTGTCGATGAACTTGGTGGACTTTGCCTTCAGGTTCGTCGAAGAGAACAGATATTTTTCGTACATCACGCCTCACCGCGCAGGATTTTTGCGATCTCTGAAAGATTGTTCTCGACGAGCTCGTTGATGAGTGTGTCCAGCGTCAGGTCTATCACGAACTGACCTTTTTCCGCCACAAAACCACCCTTGGCATCTATCTTCTCGTCGGCTATCGAGAGCTTGTACTTGTGGCTGAGTCGCTCGAGGTCCAGCTTCAACTCGTTCTTGGCAAGGACGATCTTTGCACCGGATAGGCCCTCTCTTTCCACGAGCTTTTCCCATATGCTCGTGTACACATCGGCTGGAAGTTTGGAAACGGCCTCGATCAGTTTCTGCTTCACCTCTTCCACGGCTTCGTTCTCTATCTTCGTGAGTTCGTTCTTGAACCACAACCTTTCTTTCGAAAGAACTGCGTACTCCTCGGCGGCGATGGTCTGTTCCAGTATTTTCGTCTGCTCCTCTTTCCAGGCGTTGAATCTATCTTTTTCAATTTTCGCAAGCTCCTGGAACTTCTTCTCGTATTCTTCCTGTATTTGCTTTACTCTTTCTGCCTTCTCACGTTCGAGTCTCTCGAGTATTCTCTGGAGAGACATCACAGTTTCACTCCAAAGAACAACAAGATTATGGAGGTTATCAAAGACAGGATCGCGTACGTTTCGACCAGAGCGGGTATTATGATGGCCTGTCCGGTCGTCTGCGGCCTCTGAGCGATCATCTGGAGTGCTGCCACGCTCGCCTTACCCTGCCAGATGGCACTGACGAACAGACCGAAGATCAGCGGGATACTCACCGCGAAAACTGTCAAACCCTGGGCGATCGTCAGTTCTGGAAAGTTCCCGCCGAGTATACCCAGGCGCAGCAGGATCAAAAACGCACCTATGAAACCGTAGAAACCCTGAGTGCCAGGGAGAGCCTGCAGTATGAGCACCGTTCCGAAAAGTTCCGGTTTTTCTGCCAGCACTCCCGCGGCCGCTTCTCCGGCCATCCCGACACCCTTGGCAGAGCCGATCGCACCGAACGCGGCACCGAGTGCAGCACCAATCAGAGCGATGGACAGTCCGAGCATCTTATCTACCTCCTCTTCTATTTCCTGACCTTGAAGTATTTACCTTCGTAGGCGTAAGGCGTGAACGCCTTGCCTCCAGCACTGTAGAACTTACCGAACATCTCGAGGAACTGCAACCTCGTCGAGTGAACGAACGCCGACAGCGCGCTGAGAACGTAGTTCAGAAGTTGTCCTCCGACCCATATGAGGGCGAACAGGATCCAGCCGAGCACAGGAAGACCTTTCACCATCTGTGCCAGCTGCGTTATGACGGAACCGAACACACTACCAACCAGGTTCAACGCGAACAACCTCGAGTAGGACAGCACATCACCGACGAAGGACGAGATCCCGTAGGCTCCAACGATGCCGTAGAGGCTTATGACGCCGACCACGATGCGGGACAGGATGTTCTTTTTGTCCCGACCCTGAGTGAGGATCAGACCGAGAGCAGACGCCAGCAGAACGTAGAGGAAAATTCTGTATTGCTTTCCCGTGAGTAACTGCAGGCCAAAGTAGCCGAGCAGGGAAGCGAAGAACAAAAGCCACAACAGGCCGTCGTAGATGGCCGTTTTGTAGTCTTTCGTCCTGAACCCACTGACCATCCTGAGCACGAGCGCGTACATCTGCGAAATGACTCCTATGAACAGCGCGATTGCCAGCGCCTTCATGAGTTCTCCCGTGGGATTGACCAGTGGAAAGATACCCAAGAACTTGCCGTCTGGACCGAGGAACGGCTGGCTGCCGAAGAAGCTCCAGGTGAGGATTCCAACCAGGATGGAAGGAATACTCAGAACCTGCAAAAGATCGAGCAGTTCTTTCGCACCGCGTTCGGGTTTGAAGGCCTTCTTGATCCAGCTCACGAGGGCCAGCTGGAGCAGACCGTAACCCACGTCTCCCAGGCATATGCCGAAGAATATCAGATAGAACGGGGCCACGTAAGGTGTTGGATCCACACCGTTGTACTTGGGCATACCGTACAGTTTCGTCAAGAACTCGAAACGCTTTATGAAAGGAGGATTGTGGAGTATGACTGGCGGATCTTCGTCTTCCAGCGGCTCACGACTTTCAAAACCGTACTGAGAAACGGTCCTTTCGAGCAGGCTCACGAACTCCTGTTTGTCTATGGTTGGGATCCAACCTGTGTAGGCTGTGAAATACACAGTATCGTAGCGGAAGTCTGCCGTCCTTTCCTCGAGTGATTTGGAGAGGAAATAATCGTGCCAGGCCTGTAGGTTCCTGAGTTTTTCGCTGAGTATGGAAGCCCTCTTCAGGATACGTTCTTTTGCCTTCTCAACGTTTTCGAGGATCCTGTTGAGTCGCTGGATAGACTCAAGCGGAGTGGACTTGAGGTAGGGTATCTTCTTGGGCGTGAATTCGAGTTTCTGAAGTGTTTTCTCGATTTTATCAGCATTTTCTTTTCTCACCAGCAGAACACATTTGACGTCCTTCTTTTCCTGGACCGACCAGATCCAGCTTTCTTCCAGCAGTTGGCCGGCTTGCTGCAGGAACTGATCGAAGTTCCTCTTTGAGATGATTCCTGAGAAGAGCTCGTACCGCTCAAAACTTCTCGGAAAATCAAGAGCACAATCGAGCTTATCCCAGAACCTTATGTCGAGGGTGAGTTGTTCTAACCGTTCCTTTCGTCTTTTGAGATTCTCCAGGGCTTTTTCGGCCCATTTGGCGGTCCTGTAGAGCTTTTTCCAGCTGACTTCTTCGAGCAGTTGCTGGAATTGTTTTTCATCGATCTCTTCCCTGCCGGCGAAGAAGCTTTCCAGCAGGTTCTTCTTGTTGGGGAAGAGTTCGAGAGCGATTTTGAACGTTTCCTCTATCTTGCTCAGCTGGGAACTGTACCTGGATGATTGTGATTCGATCTTCGACGTCTTTTCCCAGTGTATCCGGGGGAAAGTTTTGAAGACTTCAAGAAGTTTGGTTTCTTCCTCCTTCGGAACGATGAGCCAGAAGCGCTCAACCCTCAGTATCGCCATGCTCTTTCACTCACTCTTCCGTGAGCATTTTCAGAGCGAACTGCACGGCCTTATCGAGATTGGCCAGTAACTTCTTCCGGTGAGACTCCAACAGCTTTTGATTCTCTTCATGGAGCTGCTGTCTCTTCTGTTGTATCTGCACTGTACTTTCCTTTCTCCTCTGCTGCAACCAGTTTTCGAAGGCCTTCTTTTCTTGCTCGATCTGGAGGCGCAGTTCCTCCAGGCGCTCTTGAAGGTTCTTCTTCATACTGGCCTCGGCGCGAGCAATTTCGTTCTGCACTTCTTCTTCCTTGTCTTTGATGAGTCTTAGTACGTCCTTCACCTTTTCCTGTGCCATAACATTCCTCCACCTGGCGGCAGTTTCTACACAGATAAATTTTAACCGTTCTGTTTTTGAGTTAGCCTTTAAGAAAAGGTTACAGAAACATCCGAGCGAAACGGTAAGTTGTACTTGCCTTTCGAACACATTATACGCTATATTCGAGTGAAGGGATTGGGAGGTGAAAGGGTGAAACGAAAATGTCCACTGTCGATTCCTACATTTCTCCAAAGGCTGTTTCAATCGGACCAAGAATCGTTCAAGCTTTTATCACTCTACTTCTTCGGCTGGTCCTTCGTGGTGTTCGCACTGTTTGCGGGCGCGCTCTGGCATCCTGTGGAATTTCTCAAGGGTTTACTCAGGATCATCGTTACTCCCGATTATTTACTCACAGATTACGTAGAGGTGGGAGGTATAGCTCCGGCGTTTTTCAATTCGGGCCTTCTCATGCTCCTGTTCTCTTATTTTTTGAAGCTTTTGAGAATGCCCATAACGGGGCTTTCTTACGCTTCAGTTTTAACCGTGGGTGGTTTTGCGCTCTTTGGAAAGAACATATTCAACGTGTGGCCGATAGTCATAGGCGTGGTCCTGTACTCTCTCTATCGAAAAGAACCCATTCAGAGGTACATCTACGTTGCTTACTTTGGTACAGCGATTTCTCCGCTGGTTTCTTTTATAGCGTTCACGGTCCCGCTGAGTAATTTGATGAGATTCGTGGTTTCCTACCTCGTTGGAATCTTCGTTGGCTTTTTCCTCCCTTCTCTCGCAAGTTATTTTCTCACGCTGCACAAAGGTTACAACCTATACAACGTGGGTTTCACCTGCGGTTTGGTTGGTACCGTGGCGGCCGCGTTTCTGAGGGCCTACGGTGTTCAAATTCCCGTTCAAAAGGTTTGGAGCGAGGGAAACAATTTCATCTTTTCGATCTTTCTGTTGATTCTGTTCTCGTTCGTGACGTTCTCCGGCTGGCTGCTGAATGGAAAGAGCTGGCGGGGTTATAAAAAGCTGTTCAGACACTCAGGAAGGTTGCTCACGGACTTCGTCATTCTCGAAGGCGTACCGGTGACGCTCATCAACATGGGGCTTCTTGGAGTGATCTCGATCGTGTACGTTCTGGCGACAAAGAGTCAGCTCAACGGGCCCACGATGGGTGGAATAATGACCGTGGCTGGTTTTGCAGCGTTCGGGAAGCATCTGAGAAATGTGTTGCCCGTTATCGCTGGTGTGACGATAGCGAGCGTTTCGAACTGTTACGAGCTGGGAAGCCCAAACAACGTTCTGGCCGCTCTGTTCGGTACGACCGTTGCGCCGATTGCCGGAGAGTTCGGAATCGTCTGGGGTATCGTGGCGGGCTTCCTTCACAGTGCGATGGTGAACAACGTGGGCTTCTTGCACGCGGGTTTCAATCTCTACAACAACGGTTTCGCCGGCGGTCTGGTTGCCATCGTGTTGATTCCGATCATCAGAGCGATCCATAAGAGGGAGGACCTGTGATGAGAAAGGATAGAGAGATCGTTACAAGGATATGTGCGCAGATCATCAAGTATCTGCTCGGTAAGTCCGCAGAGAGCGTGAACGTCTCTATCGTGGAAAGGGAAAAGTACGAGGTCAGAATCGATGCGAAGGTCTTTCTGAACGCTGACGAACTGGGCCTGCTCAGAAATTATCTGAATGTTGAGCCACAGGAAGTGGGTTATTACTATCTTCCACTGGTCGGTGAGTACGGTTCGGAAGAAGATCTGGCGATCGTCGCCATGCTGTTGGAGGCTGTTGAACTGAACTACGACGGGGAGAAGAAGGAACTGATTATTTCACTGAGAGTGAGATGATATGATAGAATGATCATAGGTCAAAACTCTTCGAGGGGGTGTTCCTGGATATGAGAAAGTTTCTCGTGGTTGCAGTCCTGATGTTGGCACTTTTGAGCTTTGCAGCGCTCGGTTTCAAGATCGGTCTCGTGACTGGCACTGTTTCACAGGGTGAGGACGAGTACCGTGGAGCAGAGAACGTCGTCAGAAAATACGGAAGCGAGGTCATCCATGTAACGTATCCAGACAAGTTCATGCAGGAACAGGAAACCACGATCGCGAGAATCGTCGAACTCGCTTACGATCCAAAAGTTAAGGCTATCGTGATCTGCCAGGGTGTGCCTGGAACAGTCGCGGCGATCAGGAGGGTGAAAGAGTTCAGGCCAGACATGATCTTCGTTGTCGGTGTACCACACGAAGATCCCGAGATCGTCGGCTCGGCTGCTGACGTGGTGCTCGAAACAGATACCCCCGGCCGTGGAATCACCATCGTGGATCTCGCATACAAAATGGGAGCAAAGAGACTGATACACTACTCCTTCCCACGGCACATGAGCTACAAACTGCTGGCAGAAAGAAGGAACATCATGGAGCAGCGTTGTAAAGAACTCGGCATGGAATTCATCTTCGTTTCCGCACCCGACCCACTCGGTGAGCAGGGTTTGACTGGCGCACAGCAGTTCATCCTCGAGGACGTTCCGAGACAGGTTGCCAAGTACGGTCCTGACACCGCGTTCTTCTCGACGAACTGCGGAATGCAGGAACCTTTGATCAAGGCCATCCTGCAGCACGGTGGAATCTATCCTGAACAGTGCTGTCCATCACCGACGCACGGTTATCCTGGAGCTCTGGGAATCGAAATACCTGCAGACAAGAAAGGAGATTACAACTACATACTCAAGGCTATCAACGACAAGATCGTGGAGAAAGGTGGAGCTGGAAGGTTCGCAACCTGGCCGGTTCCTGTGAACATGGTGTTCACCGAAGCTGGTGTCGAGATAGCCATCGAGCTCGTTCAGAAGAAGATAAAGGCTGACGATACGAACGCGATCAAAGCTGTGCTCGACAGGGTGATTTCCCAGAAGATTTCCGGATACGGCATCAAGACCATCAAGAAGTATCCGAACGCTGGTAACTACTACATGATCACCATGGACTCTGTCATTTTCGGAGTCACCAAGTTCTGAACTTTATGGGATTGTAACCTATAAGATGTCGGCCTCGCGCCGACATCTTTTTTACAGGGAGGATGGTCCATGCAGTACGCTCTCGAAATGCGCAACATAAACAAATCCTTCTACGGTAATCAGGTGCTCAAGAACGTGAGCATAAGCGTCGCTCCCGGAGAAGTACACGGCCTGGTCGGTGAAAACGGCGCCGGGAAGAGCACGTTGATGAACATCCTCTTCGGAATGCCGGTCATCCATTCCACTGGAGGTTTCGAGGGAGAGATATTCATCAACGGTGAGCGAGTGCAGATCGACAGTCCGAGGAAAGCCATGGAACACGGCATAGGCATGGTCCATCAGGAGTTCATGCTCATACCAGGCTTCACCGTTATGGAAAACATAAAGCTCAACAGGGAGATAACCAAGAGCAACTTGCTGAGCAGGGTGTTCGGTAAGCCCATGGAAACTCTGGACTTTCCAGCGATGAGGAAAGAAGCGAAGGAAGCGATAAGCACCATAGGTATGTCTATCGACGAGCTCGCGGTGGTTGCAGGTTTACCTGTCGCGCACAAACAGTTCATAGAGATCGCGAGGGAGATAGACAAGAAGAACCTGAAGATACTCGTTCTCGACGAACCGACGGCGGTCCTGTCCGAAGCTGAAGCGGAGAAACTCCTCGATGTGATTCGATACTTAGCGTCGAAGGGCGTTGCTATTCTCTTCATCTCGCACAGACTGAGCGAGGTGCTGAAGGTCTCGGACAGGATCACCATACTCAGAGACGGAGTGGTTGTGGACAGTAAACCCGCCTCATCCTTCACACTCTCCGAGATCGCCGAAAAAATGGTTGGTAGAAAGCTGGAAGATGTGACCCTTCCCCCTCGCAGTAAAGAGCCTTCAGATGACGACATCATCATGTCCATAAGGAATTTGAAAGTTCGTATGCCTGGAGAAGAGGTGAAAGATTTCAGCATAGACATAAGACGTGGGGAAATACTCGGTATAGGTGGTCTTGCGGGACACGGAAAGCTCGGTGTGGCGAACGGCATCGCGGGTATGTACCCTGCCGAAGGGGAAGTCTACCTCGAGGGTAAACCGTTCAAACTGAACGATCCATCTTATGCCTTGAACCAGGGTGTTGTCTATCTTTCGGAGGACAGAAGGGGTGTCGGACTGTTGCTTGACGAATCGGTGGAGATGAACATCGTGGCCACGGCCATACAGGTGTTCGGAAAGTTCACCAAAAGATTTCTCTTCCTGACCGTTTACGATCGCAAGCAGATCAGAAAACACGCACTGGAGATGATTAAGAAGCTCGACATACGTTGCAAATCTCCCGCTCAGATAGTCAGAAGGTTGAGCGGTGGCAACCAGCAAAAGGTTTGTCTCGCGAGGGCGTTCACGCTGAATCCAAAGATCTTTTTCGTGTCCGAACCGACCAGAGGTATCGACGTCGGGGCGAAAAAGCTCGTGCTCGATTATCTGGTGAAGTTGAACAGGGAACACGGTATAACGATCGTGATGACATCCAGCGAACTTGCCGAACTGAGGGCCATCTGCGACAGGATCGCCATAGTGGCGGAAGGAAAGCTTTCTGCGATCCTTTCTCCAAAGGCGAGCGATGCGGAGTTCGGTCTCGCGATGGCTGGAGAGCTCCAGGAGGTGTTGCAGCATGGATAAAGTCTTTGGATGGCTCAAGAGGATCGATGTGCCGACGCTGATCATCTTCCTGTTCCTCATAGCCCTGTTCGTACTCGCGGCGTTCACAAACGTTTCGATACCATCTCTCCTGAGCGACTCGATAAGACGCATCGGTATGAACGGTGTCCTCGTGCTCGCAATGGTACCAACGATCAGAGTTGGCACAGGTCCAAACTTCGGCTTACCCGTGGGTATCATCGGTGGGCTTCTCGGAGCTTTGATAAGCATGCAGCTGGGCTTGACAGGGTTTGTCGGCTTCTGGGTGGCGATCTTGTTCGCCGTCCTGATCTGCATCGGGATCGGATTGGGTTACGGCTGGTTGCTCGAAAGGGTTAGAGGGCAGGAAATGATGGTCGGAACGTACATGGGTTATTCCATCGTCGCGTTCATGTCCATCATGTGGCTGATGCTTCCTTTCAAAAACCCCGACATGATTTGGGCGATAGGTGGTAAAGGACTGCGATACACCTTGACGCTGGATAAATACTTCGGGCACGTGCTGAACAACTTTTTGAAGTTCAGGATCGGTGGGTTTGAGTTTCCGACAGGTTTGCTTCTATTTTTCGCGGGCGCTTGCTTTCTGGTTCATCTCTTTTTCAAAACCAGGATGGGCCTCGCCATAGACCTGGTGGGTCAGAACGAACGTTACGCGATCAGCTCGGGTGTGAATCCGAGCAGAGCCAGACTCGTGGCGGTGGTGATGTCGAACGTTCTCGCCGGTGTCGGTATCATCGTTTACGCGCAGAGTTACGGTTTTCTCCAGCTGTATCAAGCACCTTTGTTCATGACGTTCCCCGCGGTCGCTTCGATACTCATCGGTGGTGCCTCCATAAGGAGGGCGAATATTCGTAACGTCGTCGTCGGTACGGCAGTCTTCCAGACCCTTTTGACGATAGCTCTGCCCGTCCTCAGTCAGGTTACTCGTGGTGACATCACCGAAGTCATGAGGCTCATCGTCAGCAACGGAATGATACTGTACGCACTCACGCGAGCCCCAAGGGAGGCGTGACGGGATGGAGAAGTTGAAAAAATTCCTGATCTCTTACGCTGTGCCGATCGCCTTCTCGATACTGTGTGTTTCGGCCGTCTTGATAGCGAAGATTCCGCCGATCTTCCTCATCAGTGAGATAGTGAGAAGGCTGAGCAGGAACACGTTCCTCGTGCTGTCTCTGATAATTCCCATCATCGGCGGTTTGGGGCTGAACTTCGGGATCGTTCTCGGGGCGATGGCGGCTCAGGCGGCGCTCTTCTTCGTTGTGGACTGGAAGATAAAGGGCCTGCTCGGAATTTTGATAGCGTGTCTGATGGCGAGCGCGATTTCGATAGTTTTAGGATGGCTCGCAGGTCTGACACTGAACCGCGCCAAGGGAAGGGAAATGATAACTTCCATGATCCTCGGTTTCTTCGCCAACGGCATCTACCAGCTCATTTTCCTGTTCTTCATAGGATCGCTGATACCATTCAGAACGAAGCAGTTCTTGTTGCCCGAAGGTGTCGGTTTGAGGAACACGGTCGATCTGTACGGGACCGTTGCCTCGGCTCTGAACAGGGTCTGGACGATCCGAATAGGGATGGTGAACGTCTTCGTTCTGCCGCTGTTGATAGTGGCTGCCCTGTGCCTGTTCATAACTTTCCTGTTCAAAACGAAACTCGGTCAGGACATAAGGGCTGTGGGTCAGGACATGCACATCGCTGAAGTTGCTGGCATAAACGTCAACAAGGTGCGCATCATAGCAGTTATCATGTCGACAGTGCTCGCCGGGATCGGTCAGGTGATCTACCTTCAGGACATAGGCACGATCAACACTTACAACAGCCACGAGCAGATCGGTTTGTTCTCCATAGCCGCCCTGCTCGTTGGAGGTGCCACCACGAGAAAAGCGACCATATGGAACGCCATACTGGGCGTGGTGCTGTTCCACACCCTGTTCGTCGTGGCACCCAGCGCGGGAAACAGACTTTTCGGCCAGCCACAGGTGGGAGAGTTCTTCAGAGAGTTCCTCGCCTACGCGGTCATCGCGTTCGCTCTGGCCATGCATGGCTGGAGAACCAAAAAGATCCTCATGTGAAAAAGAAGAGGGGCCGTCCAGCCCCTCTTTTTTCACGCTCTTTGAAGGATGAATCGTTTCAGCTGCTCCACCACTTCGTTTATCTTTGCCGGATCTTTTCCTCCCGCCTGAGCGAAATCCGCCCTTCCACCGCCACCGCCACCGAGCAAGTTCGCCGCGATCCGTGCCAGCTCGCTGGCGTTTATCTTGTTCGCGATGTCTTTCGTCACCCTGACGATGAGGTTCACTTTCTCTTGCTGAACGGAGAAAACCACTACGATAGATCTTTCCTGAGATGCGATCGCAACATCCGAGAGATTTCTGAGCGTTGAAGAATCGACGTTTTCCAGTGTGATGGCTTTGAAGTTGAAGCCTTTCAACTGTTCGAACGGGGTTTGCTTAACCTGTATCGAGAGCATTTTCATCTTCAGTTGTTCGATTTCCTTTTCCATCTGTGAGTTCTTTTCGAGCAGGTTCTTCAACCTTTCAGGAACTTCGTAAAGGGAAGTCCCGAGCAACGTCGCTGCCCGATGCAGTGTGTCTTCAACCTTCCTGATGTGTTCGAGAGCGTTGAAACCGGTCACAGCTTCTATTCTGCGAACACCTGCAGATACTGCCGTTTCCGAAACGATCTTGAACATACCTATGTTCCCGGTGTTGGAGACGTGCGTTCCACCGCACAGCTCCTCGCTGAAATTCGGTACCTTGACGACTCTGACCACGTCACCGTACTTCTCGTCGAACAGTGCTATGGCACCCTCTTCTATCGCTTCTTTATAACTCTTTTCTTCCACGATCACGGGGATCGCTTCGAAGATCACCCTGTTCACCATTTCTTCTATCTTCCTGATCTGCTCCTCGTTCAGTGCTTCGTAGTGGGTGAAGTCGAATCTGAGTCTGTCCGGTGCGACGAGGGAACCGAACTGTCTCACGTGCTCGCCGAGAACTTTTCTGAGTGCCGCATGCAGCAGGTGTGTCGCCGTGTGGTTGCGCGCGGTCGATCTTCTGCGTTCTTCGTCGACCATCAACTTCACCCTGTCTCCAACTCTCAGTATCCCTTTCTCTATATTTGCAACGTGCACGATGATGCCCTCAGTCGGTATGAACACGTGCTCGACGGAAGCCTTTCCATCTGTCCATTCGATCCAACCAGTATCACTTACCTGTCCACCTCTTTCTGCGTAGAAGGGCGTTTCTTCCACCACGATTTCGACTTTTTCGCCCGAAGAAGCCGATTCCACTTTCTCTTCTTTTCGGAGCATCAAGACCTTGGATTCGTGCGTGAGCGTGTTGTAACCGACGAAAGAGACCTTTTGAACCTTCGCCAGTTCTTCGTAATCCTTCACAGTCTTTGCGTACTCGACGTCAGACCTGCCGATTCTCGATCGCTCTCTCTGCTGTTCCATGAGTCTTTCGAATCCTTCAAGATCCACTTTCAATCCCTTTTCTTTCGCCACGTCGATCACTATGTCGGGTGGGAAACCGTAGGTGTCGTACAGCTTGAAGAGACTTTCTCCGTCGATGATCCCTTCCGCATTCCTTACGATCTCACCGAGCATCTCCAGTCCCTGAGAGATCGTTTTGAAGAACCTTTCTTCTTCTGCCCTCGTTACGTCCCTGATGAGATGCCTTTTCCTTTCGATCTCCGGATAGATCTTTCCCATCTTATCGATCACGGCGTCACAGACTTCGTACAGGAAAGGTTTGCTGGCACCGAGCAGAACCCCATGTCTCACCGCCCTGCGCAGGATTCTCCTGAGAACGTATCCTCTTTCTTCGTTCGATGGAAAGACACCGTCTGCAATCAAAAAGGTTACCGCTCTGGCGTGGTCAGCTATGACGCGCAGAGAAACATTTTTCTCCTCGCTCTCTCCGTACTTCACACCGAACAGTTCCTCTTCTCTCCGAATGATGGGTCTGAACAGATCGGTTTCGAAGTTGCTCGACACGCCCTGAACGACCGCAGCGATCCGCTCGAGTCCCGCACCCGTATCGATGTTCTTCCTCGGTAGCGGGTGCAGTTCGCCTTTCTCGTCCTGGTAGTACTCGGTGAACACTAAGTTCCATATCTCCAGAAACCTCTTATCGCTGTTCGCGGGCGTGCATTCTTCACCTTCGGGGCAGTCTTCCACGATGCCCAGATCGTAATGGATCTCCGAGCACGGACCACACGGTCCCGTGGGTCCTGCAGGCCCCCAGAAGTTGGTGTCTCTGCCCATGCGTACGATCTTCTTTTCCGGTATTCCAACGACATCGTGCCAGATTCTGAAGGCTTCATCGTCGTCTTTGTAGATCGTTACCCACAACCTTTCTTCTTTGAGTTTGAGCACCTGAGTCACGTACTCCCATGCCCACAGTATGGCTTCTTTCTTGAAATAGTCGCCGAAGGAAAAGTTTCCAAGCATCTCGAAGAACGTGTGGTGCCTCGGCGTTCGACCGACATTCTCAATATCGTTTGTCCTGAGGCACTTCTGGCACGTGGCGACACGTCTGTAGACTGGTTCCACTTTACCCCAGAATATGGGTTTGAACGGGACCATTCCCGCAACGGTGAAGAGAAGCTGAGGATCGTCCGGTATGAGCGACGCGCTGGGCAAAACTTTGTGGCCTTTCGATTCAAAAAAACTCAGGAAGCTCGATCTTATTTCATCGCTGTTCAAGCCCTTTCACCTCACAGAACCCCGATTGATAACAGAAAATAAGTTACTGGTGTGACGAAAAGCAACCCGTCTATTCTGTCCAGCATCCCGCCGTGCCCTGGTAACACGGTGCCAGAATCTTTGACTTTGAAGTAGCGCTTCAACGCGGACTCGAAAAGATCTCCAAACGTGTCGAGAATCGCTATGATCGCAGACAAGATCACAAGCGAGCCGAAAGGCATCACTTCGGCTTTGAAGATGAAATCGAAGACGAGCTTGTATACGAAAGAAAAAGCCAGACTGCTGAGAAAACCGCCGATCACACCCTCCAAGCTCTTGTTTGGGCTGAACTTTTTCGAGATCTTGGTTTTCCCCCATCTCATGCCAACGAAGTACGCACCCGTGTCGTACAGCCACACTGCGGTCAAATTGAGCAACGCGTTTGCCGCACCGAATTCGAGGTACATCGGGAAGAAAAACGACAGACAGCCCGCCACGTAGACCAAGGCGAGGCCCGTCGCAACGACGACAGGCCAAACATTTTCGACGTTCTTCTGCGTCAGAACTGCGATGACGTTCGTCAGAATGAAAGCCAGACTCAGAAGTAACAGACCGTTTCTCGCTTCCATGACACCGTAGGCAACTACGAAGCCCACGCATATTGCGACCGCGTACTTCACGAAGCCTCTTTCGTTCTGCCCCTGAACCGCCATGTTGAGAAGCTCGTAAGAGGCGAGCAGAACTACCGCCGCGACCAGACCTATCAGACTCTTGTAGCTGATGAAACACGCAACCACGAAAGGTGCCACGATCGAAGCCGTTACGAGCCGTGTTTTGGTCTCTGTGGTCACAGACCCCCGAACCTCCTCTGACGTTTCTCGTAGTCTTCTATGGCTTTCAAAAACTCCTGTTTGGTGAAATCGGGCCACAGAACCTTGGTGAAGTACAGTTCGCTGTAAGCGATCTGCCACAGCAGGAAGTTGCTGATCCTCATCTCGCCGGATGTTCTTATCACGAGGTCCGGATCAGGTACATCCGGAAGATAAAGCCAGTTTCTGAAACGATCCTCATCTACGCGTGTCACACCGTTTTGAATGGCTTTATTGATCGCATCGACGATCTCGCGACGGCCACCGTAATTCAGCGCCAGGATGGCGTGGATTCTGTCGTTCTGCTTCGTCTTTTCTTCGCATTCGTGGCAGAAGTTCGCAACGGAGTCTGGGAGTTCGTCGATGGCACCGGCGAATCTCAGCCTGACACCCTGCTCGAGCATCTTCTTGAGCTTCTTTCTGAGCAGCGTCACGAGCAAGGAGAAAAGGTACTCAACTTCCTCCTTCGGCCGTTTCCAGTTCTCGGTCGAGAAGGCGTAGAAAGTGACGTATTTTATACCGAGTTCTGCGGCCCATTCAACGACCCTCTCGGCTTTCAAAGCACCCCTGCGATGACCTTCGACCCTGGGCAGGCCCCTCTTCTGGGCCCATCTCCCGTTTCCATCCATTATGATGGCCACGTGTACAGGTTTCACACTTCCATGATCTCCTTCTCTTTCTTCTCGAACAGTTTGTCTATCTCCTCTATCTTCTTGTCAGTCAGATCCTGTATCTCTTTCTCGAGCCTCTTAGCGTCGTCCTCGGAGATCTTTCCGTCGTCTTCCATCTGCTTTAGTTCTTTCAAAACGTCCCTCCTGATGTTTCTGATGGCTATCTTTCCTTGCTCAGCGACTTCTTTTGCCTTCTTGACCCACTTTTGTCTCTGCTCCGTGGTAGGTGTTGGAAACACGAGTCTTATGACGTTTCCGTCGTTCATGGGTGTCAAGCCTATGTCAGAAGCGAAGATGGCTTTTTCAATGGAAGAGAGGATGGACTTGTCCCAGGGCTGTATGATCAACGATCTTTCTTCAACCTTCACCGTTGCGAGCTGGTTTATCGGGGTAGGGGCACCGTAATAGTCGATTTTGATCTCTTCGAGGATGGCAGGACTCGCACGACCGGTTCTTATCTTTTTCAATTCTTCGGAAATCTTTTCAATCGATTTGTTCATGCGTTCCTCGGCGCTCTTCACAATGGGATGGCGCATACGTTCCCCTCCTCGCAGTCTGTCATTCCTTGCAGGATTATACCATAGGGAAAGTCTGTTTTGATGGAAACGATGAAGGTTGGCGGAGTTGAGTAAGGGTGTGCCGTTCATTTGGAGTGTCAACGATGAAACTGTAAGAAAGCTCACCGAACATTAGTTTCTGATGTGTAACTGATGAAGATCTTTTCGAAGTTCACCATCTCTTTCTCGATGCTTTCTACCTCGATGTTGTTAGATTTGAAAGCGTCCATCAGTTCGTAAAGTCTCTGCGAAGAATCAAGGTTCACCTGAAGCTCGATGAGGTTGCCATCCTCGACCCAGCCGTCGAATCCGAGCTGTTTGAGCCTGTTCATAGCTCGTTCATCGCAGATCAACTTTATTCTGTAAGCACGTGCAGAGAACACGTCCATGAGTTTTCTTTTCTCTTCACACACGACGATCCTTCCTTTGTTCATTATGGCCACACGGTCCGCCACCGCTTCGACCAAGTTCATGTCGTGGCTGGAGAGCAGGATCGTTTTACCTTGCTGTTTCAACGATTTCAGTATGGATCTGAACTCCACCGCGGAATGCACGTCCAATCCCAAGGTTGGTTCGTCCAGCAAGAGGATGTCCGTGTCGCAAGCGAGGCACACCGCGATGGCCGCTTTCTGCTGCATTCCACGCGAGAGTGAGTGGACGAGTTGATTCGCTTTTTCTTCGAGGCCGAGCGTTTCGAGGATCTCCATGGCTCGAGATCTCGTCAGTTTCTTACCACGTATGCCGGAAAAATATTTCATGTTCTCGAGGACGGTCATGCGCCAGTAAAGGTTTCTGTTGCCTTCCAGAACCGCGCTCATCTGCGCTAAAGCTCTGGATCTTTCTTTCAGAACGCTGAATCCCTTTATTCTTATCTCTCCCGAGTCTGGAACGATCAGGCCACAAACACTCTTGATGGTCGTGGTCTTCCCCGCCCCGTTTGGGCCAAGCAGTGCGAAGATCTCCGCTGACTTCACCTCGAAACTGACACGGTCCACGGCTTTGATTTTCTCCTGAGAGCCTCTCTTCGGGTAAGTCTTGACCAGATCGATCACTTCGATCATGCCGATCACCTCAATACTGGGACAGACTGCCCGTGATCGTTGCACGCCTTTCGAACAGGCGGAAAACCAGAAAACCTATCGATAGATAAACCAGCGCAACCAGCCAGAGGATCACATGATCCGACAACGAAGACTGATGAAGTTTCGTGCCGTCGATCGCTAAAGCCCTCATCATGTAACTCGCCTGGGACATGGGAAGCGTTCTGTGCCAGAGCGAACTTGTTTCGAACATCGTGAAAGAGAGAGAACCAATCGTCACTATTTGAATGAACGAGGAGATCCTCTTGAAGATGAGCGCTATACCGCCGAGAACCATGCCGATACCGAGCGCAGACATGGTTCCCGCTACCATCAAATAGATCAGTGTGGGGAGGTCGAAGCCGATCCTTCGGCCCGTCGTGAAGGCGGCGAAGTACATCAAAGGGATCGAGAACAGCACGTTGAAAAGAAAGTCGCTGATCATCCTGAAGAACATCTGATACTCGAAAGCGATGGGAGATGTGAAGATCTGTTCGAGAGTGCCGCGTTGAGCTTCTTCGATGATCCCCCACGCGACACCCTGGAACGAAGAGATGAACATGACCCACATGAAGTAGCCCACTATGATGCCGTCCAGTGTGGATGACGAATCTACCGTCGGACCTCCTATCGTTTTCACGCCGAGGAACAAAAGGTAGAAGAATATCAAGAACGTGGCGATGCCAGAGATCGAGTTGAAGTAGTAGCGTTTGAACTCGATGAAGCTTTTTTCAAGATTTGCGAGGAACGCCCTCCACATTTTTGAACCCCCTCTTTTAGTTCTGAAAATATATTAGCACAGGTATCAAGTTTGTCAAGAGTCAACTTAAACTTTTTGTTCGGACTCGGGATCGAGGGGGTTCACGAACAGCGTTTCGTAGTTCGTGTAGAGGACCATCCCGGGTGGAGAGCCTTTCGGTTTGTGGACGTTCTTGACGAGCGTGTAATCCACCGGAACGTTAGAGGAGTAACGCGCTTTGGAATAGTACGCTGCCAACGAGGCTGCGTAGAGTAAAACGTCTCTCGGGACAGCTCTTCCTTCTGTGCGTACGATCACGTGGGCACCAGGCGACTGTTGAACGTGTAGCCAGATGTCAGAATCGCTGGCTCTCCTCACGAGCGCCTCGTTCTGCTTGTTGTTCTTTCCAACCAGTATCGTGAAACCGTTGTAAACGAACTTTCTGAAACCTGGTTCTTCAGTCTTCTCGTGAGAGGAGGATTTTCTGTGAACGAGTCCACTTTCCGCAAGTTCTTCCTCTATCTCTTCGAGATCTTCCAACGTTTCTGATGACTCGAGGTTGTAGAGTATCTGCTCGAGGTACTCGTTCTGTCTCTGAAGTTGCTCTATCCTCGTCTTCAGTATCTGTGATTTTTCCCTGAGCTTCTTGTACTGTTCGAAGTAAAACTGTGCGCTTCGCTTGACGTCTTTACCAGGTGCGAGCGGCACAGCGACAGTTTCACCGGTCTGCCAGTCGAAACATTTCACGACGGATCCGCTGACATCCGCGTCGCTCGCGTACTTCAAAAGTTCCCCGTAGCGTTTGTATTCCTCCGCCTTTTCACACTCCTTCGCTTCTTCGAAAAGCGCTTGCAGGAGTTTCTCCTGTTTCTTGAGCTTCTCTTCGACAACGGAGGTGAGTTGCTGGCGAAGCTTTTCCATCTTCACTTTTCTCAAATTCCAGAGATAGGCTTCATCCACCGCGCGGGAAGCAGAATCGTATCTCTCCACAAAAGAACCGAGCACCTTCAGAGGATACGCGGAAACGAAGCGTTTCCCCTGCAGTTCATAAACGTAGCAGGTTGGTTTTTCGAAATCGTCGATGATGGAAAACAGAGCCAGCCTGAGTGCGATTTTTTCTCCTTCGGTCAGCACGTTGACGGGTTTGTCCGTGATTTTTGCGCGGAACAGAACCTCCTGGGCGGTCAGTCTGGAGAATCCAGCGATTTCATCGACGATGTACTTAGAGAGCATTTTGTTGCTGTCGAACGTGATTTCGAAACCATCGATGGGGTTCAGCTTGCTGGGGGCAAGATTGTACGGACTATCTTTTTCGAGGAAGGATCTGAAGTCGTCCAGGACCCTCTCACCTTCAACCAGAACGACGTTGGATCGACTACCGAAGAGTTCAACGTAGAGCCTGTACTCGTGCCTTTCACCGGTTTCGTCGATCTTATCGAAGACGAAACACAGGATCCTGTCGAGATCCACCTGATGGACATCTTTCAACCTCGCGTTGCGCAGTCGCGCCCGCGTGAACGTGACGAAGTTCGAAGGATTTTGACCCGAAAGATCTTCTTTGTCTGCCAAGCAGACGTGTGCCAGGCCAGGTTCAACGGAAATTCTGACGGCGGCGCGCTGAAAGATCAGCTGAAGACAGAACTTTCCGCACTGGTGGATCTGCCTCAGGGCCTCGCCTTGGAGGATGGACAGATCCCGAACAACTTTCCTCAGGACGAAGGCGTCGATCATTCACATCAACCCGAGGATCTCTTTAACTTTCGCGATGTCCTGCGCGTGCTCGGCTTCATCGCCGGGGGTTTCCAGTATCCACGGTACACGCTGGATCTCCTCGAAGCTGAGAAACACCCTGAACCCCTTTTCGCCGATGAAACCTTTTCCAATGTTTTCATGCCTGTCTGTGGGTCTGCCGAGCGGGGCTTTGGAATCGTTGAGGTGTATCATCTTGAGCTTTTCGAGCCCTATTTTGGAATCTATCTCATGCAGTAACTTTCGTACCGCATCCTCCGTGGTGATATCGTAACCCGCATCGAAACCGTGGCAGGTGTCGTAGGTGATGCCGATCCTCGAGGGATCGATCGACGAATCGATGATGCGTTTGATCTGGTCGAAGTTGTAGCCGATGTTTCCACCCTTGGGTGATACGTTCTCCAGAAGCAACATCACGTCCTTCGTGTTCTTCAAAAACTCGTTGACCGCCGCGGTTATTCTCTCGAAACCGAGTTCTTCACCGGCACCGGTGTGACTGCCCGGATGGACGTTGAGATACCTTATTCCCAGCGCCTCACAGATCTTGCCTTCGAGTATCAGAAGCTGAACGGATCTGTTCCAATTTTCGTCGATCGGGCTCGCTAAGTTTATGAGATAACCCGTGTGACAGAAGGCGCTTTCGAAATCTATCTGGTGTTTTTCCATCATCGCACGGAACAGTTCGCACGTCTTCCTGGAGGGCATCTTCGCGGTCCAGGTCCTTGGACTGTGCGGGAAGATCTGGAAGCAGTTTCCACCTATCTGCACTGTGAGTTCTGGAACACTCTCGAACCCCTTACTTATGGGCATGTGCGCACCGATCCTCACCATTTCCATCACCTGTAACAAATGATAGCATAGTTGAGGGGATCCGCGTTGATCTACATCGGCACGAGTGGTTATTCTTTCAATGACTGGATAGGAGAAGTGTATCCTGAAGGCATAAGCAAATCGGACATGTTGAAGTACTACGCCGCTGTCTGGAAGTTCAAGGCGGTCGAACTCAACTTCACCTACTACGCTTTGCCAGGTTACAGGACGATCGTTTCGATGCTCAGAAGAACGCCGAGCGATTTCGTTTTCAGTGTAAAACTTCCCGCATCGGTGACACACGAAGCCTGGAAATCCAACCTTTTCCCGGAGGAAGATGTGAAGAAAACCATCGAGGCCCTGGCGCCCATGGTGGAAGAAGGAAGGCTCAAAATCCTGCTCGCACAGTTTCCATACTCCTTCAGAGATACTCCTGCTAACAGGCAGTACCTGCAGATGCTCCGAAAGAAGATAGACCTGCCCGTCGCCGTGGAGTTCAGGCACGCTTCCTGGGACAACGAAACTGCTTACGAACTTCTCAAATCCTGCGGTTTCACGTTCGTCATCGTTGATGAACCGAACCTGCGCGAACTGTTTCCTTACGTGCCAAGGCTGACGAGCAACGTGTGTTACTTCAGATTGCACGGCAGAAACAGAGACTGGTTCAACGCACCCGAGGGAGAACGCTACAACTACAAGTACAGCGATGAAGAGCTCAAGGTTTTTGCTGCAGACATACTGCGTCTCTCGAATCACGCGATGGACACCTTCGTCTTCTTCAACAACTGTTATCGTGGCAACGCCGTCAGAGATGCCTTGAAACTGCGTCAGATGATTGAAAGCGCACTTTTGTGAAGCTGAACCTGCCAGCTTTTCAACCTCTTGCGTGCTTGAATTTCCCAAAAAGTTAAGCATTCAGCGAGGAGATGTGTTTGATTTGAAAAACACAAAGGAAGAAAACACTTCATTTGACGCAAACCCTCTTGCAATCTATAATTTCAGCAGATCGATCACAGCGGGAGGTTGAAAAGATGAATCGTGCTCAGGTTTTCGAAAAGGTTGCCACGATACTCTCGGACAAACTCGGAATCAAGAAGGACCAGATCAAGGAAGAGAGCAACATCGTGAAAGACCTCGGTGCAGATTCACTCGATCTGGTTGACCTTGTGATGGCGTTCGAGGAAGAGTTCGGAGTGAAGATCGCGGACGATCAGCTCCAAAAGATTTCGACGGTGAAGGAAGTCGTCGATTACATCGTCAAAGCGAAGGCGTGATAAAAAACAGCTGGCCAGAATCGGAGCAGAGGACGATCAACCTCTCATCAACCGTTCTGCACATCTCAACGGCATAATCACCAACTTCGATGGTGTCGAACTCTCCTGTCTTCGGATCGATCAGGTAAACTTCACCGGGCACATGGTTCAGTGCGGCGATGAATCCTTTGATCTGTTCCAGCCGGTGGACAGGATGTGGCAAAGGTAAATACTTCACAACGTTTCCGGAAAGGTCAACGACAGACAGTCTGGGTTGAACCAGGCTACTGACCACCAGAACGTCGTTCGTGAAGAGCACGTCCCTCGCGAGATCGTCCAGGTTCTGCTGCCAGACGATTCTCCAGGAAGAATCCAGGCAGGCGAGCTTGCCATCCATGTAACCCAGAAGGTAGGCTCGCCCGCCTTTCTGGAGAAGCTTGACCGGGGTTCTGAAATCTTTGATCGTCACGATCTTCCTCTGCGAACCCAGTATTTCGATCGTCTTGTCGTTCGCGTAGTAATGGAGGTAAATCACTCCTTCTTGGGTTGGCTCAAAATAAAGCGTTGGAGAATCGAAGGTGAACTTCTGCTCGATGTCGAATCTTTGAGGATCGATCGTGTAAACGGCAGGTTCCTTCGAGCACAGTACGTAAAGCTTCCCGCCGAAGATCTTCAACACCGTAGGATAGTTTTCCACCTGGATACGCCTGACGAACTTTCCGAAGATCGTGTACACCACAACGCTCGATCTGTGATAGTCGCTCACGAAAACGTAACCAGCGTGGTGGATGGCCCACGCCGGATAAGAAAGCCCTGAAGATATCTCTGAAAGGAACTGTCCCGTGTCGGTGAAAACTAAGACCGATGCGGGCTTCGGTCTGACCAGGCACACGATCCCTTCGTTGAGTGTCATCTTGGTGTACCCATAACCAATTCCGATCGATGTGACCTGGTGAGCGAAGAGCGAACAGACGAGCAAGAGAAAGGACAGGGAAATCTTCCTCATGAAATCCTTTCCCCAAGGACCGCGAGCATGGAGACGATGAGATTGGTCAGTGAAAACATTTGAACGATCCTTTCTTCTTTCCATCCGAGCAACTCGAAATGATGATGTATCGGAGACATTTTGAAAACCCTTCTCTTGAACAGCTTGTAACTGCTCACCTGAATCATGACACTCAGCGTCTCGGCGATGAACACACTCGTGAAGAGCAGGGCCAGAAGCTCGGTGGACGTTCTCACCGCGACGGTCCCTATCAGCGCGCCGAGCACGAGCGAACCCGTATCACCCATGAAGATCTTCGCGGGTTTGACGTTGTAGAACAGAAAAGCCATCAGACACAGTGAAAGCAAGATGAGCGAATCAGCACTCTTTCCGAGCAAAAACCAGTACGGTATCGCACTCGTCAGAAACACGCTGGTTGCGAGTCCGTCCAGGCCGTCAGTCAGGTTCGACGCGTTGCTCAATCCTGCTATCAAGAGCACCGCAAAAACCCAGTAGAGGTTTCCGAGGTCCAGTCTCCCATGTGTGAATGGAATCTGCAACTCGGTGTCGGGTTTGATCAAGAACACGAGGATCGATGCGAACAGTAACTGTAAAGAAAGTTTCTGCCACGCTCTCAAACCGAGAGATTTTTTTCTGAGCACGCTCAAAAGATCGTCTAAGAAACCGATGAAAGCGAACAGGACGATCGTCAAAGCGTCTATCGTGTATCCAGATACGAAGCACGATAGGGCCCCAAAAACAGCAAATAAGATTCCGCCCATCGTGGGTGTGCCCGTTTTGTACCCATGGAGGTCCGGGCCTTCTTCCCGAATGAACTGACCGATGTGGTACTTTTTGAACAGCTTTATGAGGAATGGATACAGGAGCAGACAAGGAAGGAAGGTCAAAACGAAGTACTTCATTCAGCTTTTCCTCCCAGAAAGAGATTGACTACCTTCTCCATACCCACCGCGCGTGAGGCTTTGAACAGCACGGCATCTTTCCTTCTCAATAAGTTCTTCAATTTCGTCACTATCACCTCAGGTTCGTCACTCTTCAACAGTATCTTGGAGCATTCCATCGAATCGATCTCGTGATCGACATTGTAGACGAAGACTCCGTCGAGCTGTTCGAGGATCTTTCCGAGTTGTCTGTGCGTTTCCTGAGAGTAGACACCCTGTTCCTTTATCGATCCGACCACCGCGTAGGTCCTCTCGCCGAGCTTTTTCAGCGTCTCGACTGCCACCTTGAAAGATTCCAAACTTGCGTTGTAAGTGTCGTCAACCACGTACACTTCATCTATCAGCAGGACCCTGAACCTCCCGCCCACGGGAACGAAACTCTCCAGCTTCGTGAGATCCACCCGAAGATCCAGAACATCGAAGACGGCCAGGATTGCCGCAACGTTCACCAACTGTCCCACGTTAAAGATCGTCGAAAAACGTAACTGGTGGACACCTTTCGGAGTTTCGTACCACGCCCGCGTGGAGAGTCCTTCGTAAACGTAGGAGGTGAGACGGTAATCACCCGACTGGAAACCGAAAGTGACGAAATCTCTGCTCCTGACCCTCTCAAGGATCCTTGGATCGTTGTGCAGGATGGCGATACCGTTTTCTCTCATATTCTCTACTATCTCGAGTTTGCCCTTCAGGATCTGTTCGTCTCCACCTGCAACGCCCCTGTGCGCGGTGCCAACGTTGAGGAGAACCGAAACGTGAGGCTGTGCGATGCGACACAGCGTGGCTATATCACCAGGTTTGTTCATTGCCATTTCCAGGATCATGTAAGGCTGACCACGATAATCGTTCAGTATCGATAAAGGCAATCCGATCTCCGTGTTGAGATTTCCAGGATTTCTGAAGGCGATCTCTTCCCCCAGACAGTGGTGGATCATTTCCTTGGCGGTGGTTTTTCCGTTAGAACCAGTTATACCGACGATTTTAGGTTCGTGTTTGACAATCTTTTGTTTGGCCAGTTCCTGAAGGAAAAGTCTCGTATCCTCAACGAAGTACAGCTTCTCTTTCTGAACGTCCACGGGCCGTTCGACCACCGCGAGGGCCGCGCCTTTTTCGAGGGCTTCGCGCACGTAATAGTGTCCATCCGTTCTTTCGCCTTTGAGAGCTACAAAAATACAGCCTTCGAAGGCTTCTCTGGAATCTATGACGAACTTCGCGTTCTCAAACATGCCGTCTTTCCCTCTGGTATTCTTGAAGGATTATCTCCCTGATCACATCCGCGTCTTTGAAAGGAATTCTCCTCTCATCTGAGAAGATCTGGTACTCTTCGTGTCCTCTTCCTGCGACTATGACCATATCGCCCCGGTTCGCCAGTGTGATGGCAGTTTCGATGGCCTCACGCCTGTCTGGAATCACGAGGTAAGCCGCTCCTGGTGGGACGCCACGCTCCACTTCGGCGAGTATTTCCAGAGGATCCTCTCCCCGGGGATCGTCGGTGGTTATGATCGACACGTCCGAATATCGGCACACCACCTGCGCCATCATGGGCCTTTTTCCTCTGTCCGACTGACCACCGGCACCGAAGACGGTGATGATCCTACCACTGCTGAGGTGCTTCGCCGTGATCAGGGTTTTTTCGAGGGCGTCCGGGCTGTGGGCGAAGTCAACGACCACGTCTATGCCAAGAAGACTGGCTTCCGGGATGAACTGAAACCGGCCGTCGACACCCGGAAACGTGCCTATGGAACCAGCAACGTCGTTCGGATCGTAACCCAGTTCCACCAGACCTGCGAACACCAACGTGGCGTTGTAAGCGTTGTGATAACCAGGTGTTCTGAACCACAATCTGTACCTACCAGCGGGACAGTCCACTTCGAACTTCGTCCCGTGCCTGCTGATCTCTATGTTTTCAATTCGATACTGGCTCTGTCTGGCGATCCCATAGACGATTTTTCGCACCTTTCTGTTCAAAAGGTGTGCGTACTCGTCGCTGATCAGCGCGATTCCACTCTCTTTCAGGAGATCGAAGATGTGCAGCTTCGTCTGCGTGTACTCCTCGAACGTCTGGTGAAAATCCAGATGGTCTCTCGTTATGTTCGTCAAAGCAGCTATGTCGAACCTCACCGTTTCGACCCGTTTCAGAGCAAGCGCGTGCGATGAGACCTCCATCACGAAATGTGAACCGCCCAGATCGACAGTTTTCTTCATCGCCCTGAGTATTTCCAAAGCGTTTGGGGTTGTGTTATCGTGGTGGAACCTCGGTTCTCCCAGGATCTCGTAATACACCGTTCCGAGGAGGCTTCCGGTGCTTGAAAGGCTCTGAAGCACGTGATGGAAGAGATGGACGCTCGTGGTTTTTCCGTTGGTACCCGTGACACCCGCAACGAGAAGTTTTTCGTAAGGCCTCGCGTAGAAGACATCCGCCAGGATCGCTTCGGCGAGTCTGGTGTCGCTGACGATCACGTGCGGGATGTTTTCACTCAAAGGTCGGTCCGAGATCAAAACGCGGGCGCCTTTGTTGTAAATTTCCTGTGCTATCTCGTGCGAATCGAACCTTTTACCCCTGTGACACACGAACAGACAGCCCGGTTTGACCCGGCTGGAGTTGTTGACCACGTCCACAATGTTCTCACCGAAGTTGCCGTTGAGCCTGGCTTCGATGAGTATGGGTCTCAATGCCTCGATGACTTCTTCAACGCGCATCGTATCACCTCTACTTTGATATTGTAGTATGATCAGGTTCACTTGACAAGGACGGAGGAATGTGCTATGCTGAAATTAGCACTCGAGTGGTGAGAGTGATAATATGAGGAGGAACAACAGGGTCAACGAAAGACAGAGAAAGATCCTCTACTGTGTGGTGAGGGAATACATACTGACGAAAAGGCCGATCAGTTCTGAACACGTCCTGAACGTGTCCAGTCTATCGTGCAGTGCCGCGACCGTCAGAAACGATTTGAGGAAACTGGAATATCTGGGCTATCTCTATCAACCGCACACCTCTGCGGGCAGGATCCCGACCGACAAGGGTCTGAGGTTTTACGTGGACGAAACGTTGAAGCTCACGAAAGATTACGCACAGAGATCTCAGCAAGTCGAAGTGCGATATTCCATGACTTACGGTGATATGGAGAAGATCCTCGAAGGAGCGGCGATCGCGCTGGCGAGAATGACCAGAGGGGCAGTCGTGCTGGAGAAACCCGACACCGGGCGCTTGAAAGTTCTGAGGGCCATCGTGACACCCATCACCTCGTATCACTATTTGATCTCCATCGTTACAGAGCTCGGTTTGATGAAATTCATGCCCTTCAGGAGTCTCGGCGATGTGGATCATGCAAAGCTCGAAAACCTTCTCAATCAGCTGCTGAGGGGGAGGAGCATCGATAACCTTTCCGGCGAGGTGTTCGAAGGTGATTGGGATGAGTTCCTGATAGACCTTTCTGAACAACTCGTCACTTCTCTAAAAGAGGATCTGAGGAACAGCATGATAAAGTACGGCCTGGACGTGCTTGTGAGCAGCGAAACGTTCAACATGGACGAGATCAGGGCGCTTTCGAGGTTCCTCTCAGACGACGCACTCATCAAATCCTTCATGAACAGGGTTCAGGAGGTCCCTACCGTCTTCATAGGTAGTGAACACGGTTTTCAGGGCATGGAGAGATTCTCCATCTTTGTGGATACCTATCGCAGGGAGAACGAACCAATGGGTAAAGTGCTGATCGTGACATCCAAGATCGTCAAGTACGAGGAGATAATGAACGTTCTGACCTACGTCACAAGCAGGTTGACCGAGTACTTCACGGTGGCAACGAGGGAGGTGGAAAGATGAACGAAAACGAAAGGCTCAAAGAAGCGGTTGAAAACAAAGAGACGGTTGAGAAAAACGATGAAAAGAAAGTAGAGGAAAATTTGATCGAGAAGCTGACGAAGGAAAAAGAAGAACTCATGAGACACCTCAAGCAACTGAAAGCCGAGTTCGAGAACTTCAAGAGGGACACCCTCAGAGACAGGGAAATGATCCTCAAGAACGCGAACGAATATCTGCTCACCAAGTTGATACCGATACTCGACGATTTCGAGCGAGCGTTCACGGCTGTTGATTCCGGCGCACCGTACGAAGATTTCTACAAGGGAATGAAACTCGTTTACAAGAAACTCTGGAAGGTTTTGAACGATGAAGGCTTTTTCAAAATAGAGGTCGGTCAGAAGTTCGACCCGTTCGAACACGAAGCCGTTGAGAGGGTGGAGACAAACGAGAAAGAAGAGTACGATATAGTCGAGGTTGTTGAAAATGGTTACAAGTACCATTCCAAAGTCCTCAAACCCGTGAAGGTGAAGGTTGCGGTGAAGCCAAGGGGTGAAGAAGGTGCCAAGACAGTATAAAGATTACTACGCGATCCTCGGCGTTCCGAGGGACGCCTCCGAGGAGGAGATAAAAAAAGCTTACAAAAAGTTGATAAAACAATGGCATCCCGATCTCCACCCTGAGAACAAGAAAGAAGCCGAGGAGAAATTCAAGGAGATCCAGGAAGCTTACGAGGTTCTGAGTGATCCTCAGAAACGGGCCATGTACGACAGATTCGGTTATGTGGGAGAACACGAATTTACACAGCAAACTTCGACCACTTCTTTTGAAGACATATTCAGGGACTTTGAGAGCTTTTTTGGGCGTGACATCTTCGACATCTTCTTCGGCGATCGGGGTGCCACCCAGGAGACTCAGAGGACGAGGAGACGGAGATCGGGTGAAGATATCAGTGTGACGGTCGAGATAGATTTTTCTGAGTCTCTCACTGGCAAGCAGATGCCGATCGAGTACGACAGGTACGAAGTTTGTGACCACTGCCATGGTGAAGGAACAGAGCCCGGAAGTGGTTATCAGACGTGTCCAAGGTGTCACGGCACGGGGGTGCTCAGGGAGGAAAGGAGGAGCGTCTTTGGCGTCTTCGTGAGCTCCAGAACGTGTCCCACCTGCGGTGGGACCGGACGTGTCGTGAAGGAAAGGTGCCACGTGTGTGGCGGAACTGGCAGACTGAAACGAAGAGTCAGAACTGTGATCAACATACCGGCAGGCGTTACGGACGGAACCAGACTCAGGATCGATGGTGGCGGTAACGCCGGCTACGATGGGGGACCTTACGGCGATCTTTACGTGATCGTCCACGTGAGGCCAGACAGGAGGTTCAGGCGCCAGGACGACGACATATACACGGAGATCAGCATAGATTACTTGCAGGCGATCCTTGGAACCACGGTTCGTATAGATCTGCCCGACGGTGGTACAACGATGCTGAGGATACCGCCAGGTACGCAGCCCGGTACGGTGTTCAGGCTCAAGGGAGAGGGTGCTCCGTCCGTGAGGACGGGCAGGCGTGGGGATCTTTATGTGACCGTCAACGTGAGGATACCGGAGCAACTCTCTTCGAGGGAAGCACAGTTGTTGAGAGAAATTGCGAGGGAAAAAGGTATAGATGTCTTGTAGGTGATATCAGATAAATTTTGAGCGAATTCGACAAATGTGACGTTCTTTACTCCGCCAAGGCGGGGTTTTTTCTTTTTCTTTCTGTTTTACAACATGATGAGAACATGATAGAATAGTGTGTGAAAATTTGAAAAAGGGGGCGGTGACGTGACCCGGGAAGAACTCGAAGCCTTCCTCTCCCAGAACCCCACCATTCAGCAGGTCAAATCCCTCGCAAAAAGACTCGGTCTGAAGGTGAAAAAGCGGATGAAAAAGAGCGAAGTTTTCAAATTGCTTGAAGATTACGCAAAGTCGCTGAGAGAAGAGAAGGTTGATCAAAAACCTGTTCAAGCTCAAACCGACCGGCACGTGGAATTGCCACAGTCGTACGGTTCCGACAGACTCGTTCTGTTTCCAGTCAATCCGCATCTGGTTTTTGTGTACTGGGACCTTTCGAGCGAAACTTATTCCAAGCTTTCTTCGCAGAAGGAAGTGGTTCTGAGGCTCTACGACGTGACCTACATAGAGTTCGATGGAACCAACGCTCACCGCATTTTTGAGGCTGGAGTGCACCTTGCAACGACGAGAAATTACTACTTCCACGTACCGTCATCGAACGCGGACTATCTCGCCGAGCTTGGTTTCAAAGTTGAAGGAAAATTCTTCCCTGTTTTGAGATCCAACGTTGTGCATACACCTTCGGACACGCCATCGACTTCCGTACGTCAAAGATGGTGCGTCAAGGGCAAACGCACCGTGAAGGTTGGTGAACCGCCGTTGAAACCCGTCGAAAGGATACACATCTCATCCGCTGCGGGAAGTGGTAAGTTATGAACGGATACTTCGTGCTCGTGCTTCACTCTCACCTTCCTTACGTGAACCATCCGAACCACGATCTTTATTTGGAAGAAAGATGGTACGTTGAAGCAGTCCTTGAATCTTACATTCCACTTTTGATGATGTTCGACCGCCTCCAAGAAAGAAAGGTTCCCTTCAAAATCACCGTTTCACTCAGTCCCACACTGTTGGAAATGTTCAGAAACACTGTTCTCAACGAGAAGTTAAAGAATTATACTCAGAAACTTGTCGAACTGTGCGAAAAGGAACAGGAGAGGGTGAAAACCCATCAGGAGAAAGAACTTGCGAATTTCTACAGGGAAAGGTTTCTGAGCTGTTTGAGTTACCTCGAATCGGTGGGAGGTAACCTGGCGAAGGGGTTCAAGAAACACGCCGAATCTGGAAACATAGAGTTGATAACCTGCAACGCCACGCACGGTTTCCTACCGTTGATGCGTCATCAACCGTTTGCGGTGGAAGCTCAGATCGCGGTCGGTGTGGAAACATTCGCACAGCACTTCGGCTTCAAACCAAAGGGCGTGTGGCTCGCCGAGTGCGGCTATTATTCTGGCCTGGACGAAGTTTTGAAAAAGTACGGCTTGGGATTCTTCTTCGTCGATTCCCACGCGTTCTGGTATGCCGACGAGCGGCCATATTTCGATGTGTACAGACCCATCATGACACCTTCCGGTGTTTTTGCTTTCGCGAGAGATCCGGATTCGAGCGAACAGGTGTGGAGTGCCACCACGGGATATCCCGGTGATGGCAGATACAGAGAGTTCTACAGAGACCTTGGGTTCGACGGCGATTACGAATACGTAAGGCCTTACATCGACAAGAGTGGTGTGAGGGTGAACGTGGGTATAAAGTACCACAGGATCACATCGAAGGAAACGCCGCTCGACAAGAAATGTTTGTACAGCCGTGAAGATGCCATGACTGCGGCGAGAGAGCACGCGATCGATTTTCTGAACAAGAAGCTGGCGCAGGTGAACACGCTGATCGAAACGTTCAACCAGCCTCCAGTGATAGTGGCTCCTTTCGATACGGAGTTGTTCGGACACTGGTGGTTTGAAGGGCCAGAGTTCCTCGAAAATTTCTTCGTTGAGGCTTCGAAGCAAAAGCAGCTCAAGTTCGCCACGCCTTCTGAAATAATCGAGAGGTTCGACAGTTACCAGGTGCTCACCCCCGCGGATTCTTCCTGGGGCAACGGTGGTTATTTTGACACCTGGTTGAACGGCAAGAACGACTGGATACAGCCACACCTGGTTGAGATCAGAGACAGAATGAAGCGTCTTGCCGAAACGTACTTCGAGGAGAGAGATCCGCTGAAAGTGAGAGTTCTCAACCAGATGCTCAGGGAATTGCTCTTAGCAGAGTCCAGCGACTGGCCGTTCATAATCACAACAGGTACGAGCGTTGAATACGCCGTTAACAGAATAAAAACGCATGTGAAACGCTTTTTAGACCTTGAGCAACAGCTGGTGAAGGATAATATAGATGGACAACAGCTCGCAAGGTTGGAGCAAGAAGACAACGTTTTTGCGTCGATCGATTATCGGCTTTACGCTGGTTCACACATCGGGAAGGAGGGATAAAGTGCCCGCGAAATATTTCGAGATCAGATGGCACTCCAGGGCTGGTCAGGGAGCGAAGAGCGCGGCCCAGCTCGTGGCAGAGGCGGTTCTGGAAGGAGGAAAGTACGCGCAGGCTTTTCCGGAGTACGGGGCCGAAAGGTCCGGGGCGCCCATGAGGGCCTTCAACAGGATCAGTGAAGGTAGGATCAGAGTTCATCACTCGGTGGAGAATCCTGACGTGGTGGTAGTTATCGACGACACCTTGCTCTCTCCGGGTATAGTTGCAGGTTTGAAAGAGGACGGCGTTCTCATAGTGAACACGAAGCACTCCATCGATTTTGTGAGGAAGAAAACGAACTTCAACGGCAGGGTGTGCGTTATCAACGCTACGGATATAGCCCTCGAGGAAATCAAGAGAGGCGTTCCGAACACGGTGATGCTGGGGACACTCGCGCGCGTTACAGGGTTGATCGACCTTCAGGTCGTCGAAAAGAAGATAAGGGAGATGTTCGAGCGGAAGCTCCCAGAAGAAATGATCCAGGCGAACATCAAGGCGCTCAAGCGCGGTTACGAGGAGGTGCAATGCAGTGGCTGAACTGAAGAAGTGGCACGAGCTACCGATTGCTGGTTTGATCATAGAGCCGGGAACGGCACGCAAGTACAGAACGGGTGACTGGCGAGTCAGAAGGCCTGTGTACGATAGGTCGAAATGCATCGACTGCATGTTCTGCTGGTTCTACTGCCCCGATCAGGCGATCGTTCAGGAAAACGGAGTCATGAAGGGTATCGACTACTTTTACTGCAAGGGTTGCGGAGTCTGCGCGAACGTCTGTCCCAAATCTGCGATAGAGATGCGCCCCGAGACAGAGTTCATCAGGGAGGAGGACTGAGCGATGACAGGCAAAAAGATCTTGGCCATAACCGGTGCGGAAGCGGCCGCGTACGCGATGAAACAGATAGAGCCGGACGTTGTCGCGGCCTATCCCATCACACCGCAAACACCGATCGTTGAATACTTCGCGAAATACGTTGCAGACGGTGAGGTTCGTACGGAAATGATACCTGTCGAGAGTGAGCATTCCGCGATGAGCGCGGTCGTGGGTGCTGCTGCAGCGGGTGCCAGAGCGATGACCGCAACGAGCGCCCAGGGACTCGCGTTGATGCTCGAGATAGTCTACATAGCTTCCTCTCTGAGACTACCCATCGTCATGGGCGTGGTGAACAGAGCCCTGAGCGCGCCGATCAACATACATTGTGATCACAGTGATGCGATGATGGCGAGAGATTCAGGATGGATTCAGCTGTTCTGTGAAGACGTTCAGGAAGTGTACGATTTCACCATCCTCGCTGTTCGTCTCGCCGAGCACGAAGATGTGAGACTACCCGTCATGGTCAACCAGGACGGCTTCATCCTCTCGCACGGTGTCGAACCCGTCGAGGTTTTACCGGATGAAGTGGTGAAGAAGTTCGTCGGGGAACTGAAACCGATCTACCCGTTGCTCGACACGGATCATCCTGTAACCTACGGCCCACTGGACCTGTACGATTACTACTTCGAGCACAAGAGACAGCAGATAGAGGCTATGAAGAACGCGTACAGGGTGTTCCCACTGATAGCCGAGGAGTTCTACAAGATCAGTGGGCGCAAGTACAACTACGTCGAACCGTACAGGATGGAAGATGCGGAGTACGTTATGGTCGCTCTCGGTTCATCGAATGGAACCATAAAAGATGTGGTTGACGAGCTGCGTGAGAAAGGCAAGAAAGTTGGTCTTCTGAAGATATGGATGTTCAGGCCATTCCCCAAGGCCGAGATTCAGAGATACTTGACCGCGCGAAAGGCAGTCGTCGTTCTCGATAGGGCAGCCTCGTTCGGGGCCGAGGCACCGCTCTATGAAGCGGTCAAGTCTGCGCTCTACGAAGTGGCTGTGAGACCGTTGATGGGATCCTTCGTTTACGGACTCGGTGGAAGAGATCTGAAGCCTGAACACGTGAGGTATGCGTTCGAAAGGGCCATGGCACTCGATCTGGTTGCTGACAGGGAAGAGTACCTTGGCCTGAGAGAATGAGGAGGTGACGGCATGCCGTTGACAATGAAGAAGCTGGCGGAGATCTTTACGAATAGAGAAACAGGTCTAACACAGGGTCACAGGATGTGCCCTGGTTGTGGCGCACCGATGACGGTGAAGATAGTCTTGATGGTCGCCAAGGCTCTGGGATACGAACCGGTGATAGGTTTCGCCACGGGCTGTATGGAAGTTTCTTCCACCATATTCCCTTACACCTCTTGGAGCGTACCTTACATACACAACGCGTTCGAAAACGTTGCGGCAACCATCAGCGGCGTTGAGACAGCCTACAGGGCATTGAAAAAAGCTGGAAAAATTCCATCGGACAAGAAGTACGCCTTCATCGCGTTCGGAGGGGACGGTGGCACGTACGATATAGGCCTGCAGTCATTGTCTGGAGCGCTGGAGAGAGGACACAAAATGCTCTACGTTCTGTACGACAATGAAGGCTACATGAACACGGGAAACCAGCGATCGGGGTCCACACCGCCGGGTGCCGATACCACGACCGCACCCGTTGGGAAGCTGCTACCTGGAAAGCTTCAACTCAAGAAAAACATAGTGGAGATAGTGGCGGGGCATGAAGACGTGTACGCGGCCACCGTGACGACGGGTGAACCGATGGACTTCATAAATAAAGTTGAAAAGGCGCTTCAGTTCGATGGACCTGCTTTCATAGCAGCTCTGAGCCCCTGTGTGAGGTACTGGAGGATGGACGAGAGTAAGTCAGTCGATATAACCAAACTTGCGGTTCAGACCAAGTACTGGCCACTGTACGAGGTCGAGAGAGGGGTTTACAGAGTCACGAGAAAGCCGACGAGTTTCAAACCGGTCGCCGAGTTCGTTAAGGCTCAGGGAAGGTTCAGACTCTTGTTGCAGAGGCCCGATGCTGAGGAGATAATAAACGAACTTCAGCAGTACGTTGACAGGCGCTGGGAGAGGCTGCTCGCACTCGAGGAGGCGACGAAAGACAAGCCGATCAGATGAAGGTACCACCTGAGGAAGGTGGTGTACCGTGCGAGCGTTGCTCTTAATAGACCTACAGAAAGATTTCGTAGAACCGGGTGGGGCACTGTACTTTCCCAAGGCGGAGTCGGTGCTCCCACTCGTTTTGGATTTGGTTGAAAAGTACAAGCAGGAGAACCTGCCGATCATCACCACTCAGGATTGGCACGAAGAAGACGATGCGGAGTTTCGTATCTGGCCGAAGCACTGTGTCAAAGACACCCATGGTGCGGAGCTGGTGAAACGGTTGAAGGATTCCTTAGCAGGTTACGAAAAGCACATAGCCGTGCGCAAAACGCGCTACAGTGCGTTCTATGGGACCGACTTTGAGGAGATCTTGAAATCACACGGTATCGATGAAGTCGAAGTGTGTGGTGTTGTGACACACATCTGTGTTCTCTTCACAGTTGAAGAGCTGAGAAACAGGAATATAAGAACGATCGTCAGAAAAGGTGGAGTGGCTTCTTACGATGAGAACCTCCACACCTGTGCTCTGCGGTTGATGAGTGAAGTGTTGCGCGCCGAGGTGGTTTGATGAGGAAAAAGAGGCTCGATCCTAAGGTTTTCAAGGTCCCCATCGACAGAATAAGGGGTAACTACTACTCGGACATATATTTCGTTAGGTACGTGGAGGTTCTCAAGAAAGACAACAGACACCCCTGGGTGCTCTATCAGTTCTTCCCGAGGAGAGACTGCGTGGTTGCAGGCCTGGACGAGGCTCTGGCCATACTGAGGTTCGCCACCGGCTATTACAAGGATGAGGAGAAGGCCAAGGAACTCTTCAAGGAGATCCTCAACGTGGACAGGATGATCCAAGCGGCGGCGGTAGAGATGGACACGGACGCCGTGATAAATTATACGAAACGCAAGTGGGATTTGAGGCTCAAGCTCGACAGCCTTTGGGTCGACAAGTGGGATGAGATAGAGGTTCGTGCCCTCTACGATGGAGACGAAGCGAAGGAATGGGAGCCCATCATGGTGATAGAGGGTGACCCAACGTATTTCGGTTATCTGGAAACCGTTCTGCTCGGAGTCATTGCGCGTGCCACGAGTACGGCCACCGCGGTACGAGAAGTTGTGAAGGCTGCGCGGGGCAAACCGGTGCTGTATTTCAGTGCGCGGTTCGATCATTACTGGGTACAGGCTACGGACGGCTATGCGGCACTCTGCGGAGGCGCGTTCGGCGTATCGACGGATGCGAACGCGGACTACTGGGGTGTGGAATCGATGGGAACCATGCCCCACGCACTCATAGCGGCGTACGAAGGCAGTACCGAAGCGGCCGCGATAGCTTTCGACAAGCACATGCCGGAGAACGTGAGAAGGATCGTGCTGGTGGACTGGGACAACGACGTGATAGGTACAACGTTCAGGGTTGTGAAAGCTTTCTACGAATACCACATGAAGAAACCGTTCAAACTCGGTGAGACGGACCCATCCCCCATAATCGGTGAGGGCAAAGGAAAGATATGGGGTGTGAGGTTCGATACATCGGGTAACATGAGGGACGTCTCGGTCGTCCCGAGGGATGAATCTTCGCTCGGTGTGTGCCCAGAGTTGGTTTGGCGAGCGCGCCAGGAGTTCGACAAGGTTGGCCTGAAGGATCTGAAGATCGTCGTTTCTGGTGGGTTCGATGCGAAGAAGATAGAGCTCTTCGAGTTACTCAACGTTCCCGTCGATGTTTACGCGGTGGGTTCGAAACTCTTGAGACAGAAGGTGGACATAACCGCGGACGTGGTCGAAGTCAACGGGAAACCGTGTGCGAAAGCTGGCAGGTTCAAGCGTGACCTGTCGCGTCTCGAACCGGTACCGAAACGTTACTGGGAGGAGGTGTGAGAGATGACAGAAAAAGGTACGTGGCTCGTCAAAAAGGGATTCGCCGAGATGTTCAAAGGTGGCGTCATCATGGACGTTACGAATGCTGAGCAGGCTAAGATAGCGGAAGAAGCGGGTGCGGTGGCGGTCATGGCGCTCGAACGCGTTCCAGCGGACATAAGAAAAGCTGGTGGCGTTGCGAGGATGGCAAGCATAGCCAAGATAAAGGAGATCATGGAGGCCGTGAGCATACCCGTCATGGCGAAGGTGAGGATAGGGCACATCGCGGAGGCGAGGATCCTCGAAGCGCTGGGAGTGGACTTCATCGACGAATCGGAAGTGCTCACACCGGCGGACGATAGGTTCCACATCAACAAGCACGAATTCAAAGTCCCATTCGTGTGCGGAGCAAGGGATCTGGGAGAAGCTTTGAGGAGGATCGCCGAAGGTGCCGCGATGATCAGAACGAAGGGTGAAGCCGGCACGGGAAACGTGGTTGAGGCTGTGAAACACATGAGAAGGGTCATGGACGAGATCAGAAGGGTTCAGACCATGGCCGATGAGGAGCTCGTCAGCTACGCCAAAGAGATAGGAGCGCCGGTGGAACTCGTTCGAGAGGTGAAGAGGCTCGGCCGTCTGCCCGTCGTGAACTTCGCCGCTGGTGGTATCGCCACGCCGGCCGATGCCGCACTGATGATGATGCTGGGCGCCGATGGCGTGTTCGTTGGCTCTGGTATATTCAAGTCCAAAGATCCAGTAAAGATGGCGCGCGCCATGGTCCTCGCGGTGACTTACTGGAACGACCCTGAGATGCTGTTGAAGATCTCGGAAGATATAGGCGAACCCATGCCCGGTCTGGAAATAGAGGCTCTCGAAGTGCACATGCAAGAGAGAGGGTGGTAAAAGTTGATCATCGGTGTACTCGCGTTGCAGGGAGACTTCAGGGAACACATCTGGTCGTTGCAGAGGCTTGGGGTCGAAGCGTTCGCGGTGAAGAGCGTTTCAGACCTTGAGAGGATCGATGGTTTGATCATACCGGGTGGTGAATCGACGAGCATCGGCAGGATCGCGAAGGTGACCGGTGTTGGTGAAAAGATCGTAGAACTTGCAAAGCGGGGTCTGCCCATCTACGGTACCTGTGCGGGTATGATACTGATGGCGAAACGGATCGTGGACCACCCAGATCAGTACCGCTTCGGTTTGATGGACATCGCCGTGCGACGCAACGCCTACGGTAGACAGATCGATAGCTTTGAGACTTATCTCGACGTTGAGAACATCGGAAGAGTGAAAGCTGTTTTCATAAGGGCCCCGATGGTGGTTGAAGTGTCTGACAACGTCGAGGTCCTGGCGAGGTACGAGAACGTACCTGTCCTGGTGAAACAGGGCAATTTGCTCGCGAGCTCTTTCCATCCCGAACTAACGGATGATCTGAGGATACACGCGTATTTTGTGAAAATGGTAGCTGATCGGCATGAGAGTGTACGTTGAACTGTCTGACAAGGACACCGAAGAAAAGATACGCTCAGCGATTTTGACGTGCGGCGGAGTTGTTGTCGCTCGCCAGATCGACGCAGATATCTTCGTAGGTGAAACGGTGCATCCGTTCCTCGGCACTGTCCTCGTTTCTACTGAGGTTCCGGCTGACCTCACCGGTGTGATCGACGTCATTCTACCTTCGCAGGCGCTGGAATATTACCGGATGAAATTCAAAATGATCTCGTGCTATGTTTCGTACAAGTTGGGTCTGGAGGATTTTTTGAACGAGGAGATGTACAAGTCTCAGAGTTATGGGTTTCCCCTGAGTGTCCTCATGGCACACTTATCGAATTTTGACGTTCAGTTTCTGCAGAGGATCTACAGCATTTTCAAAAGGCAGGCTCGAGAATCTGACAGGTTCTTCATTTTCAACGAGTCTATCGTTGCAGTGCTGCCTTACACGAACCTCGACGGTGCAAAGGTTTTTGCACGGAGGCTTCTGAGGAGATCGAGGACCTTGAGTTTTGGAGAAAGAACACCCGAGCTGGTCGTTTCCGTGAGCCAGGCTTCATCCGAGGACGACGCGTTCGATCTGCTTGGAAAGCTGGAAGAAGGTGTCAAGAAAGCGATTCAAACAGGTCAAAGAATCGTGGCCGTTTAAAAAAGAAGGGGGCAGTGAGTGCCCCCCTTCATATTTTCAGCTCTTCGAACAGCCTCTGGAGCAGTTCTTTCGCCACTCTCGCCTGCGCTTCCACCGTCGAAGCTCCTATGTGTGGAGTTGCCACAACGTAAGGAAGCTGTAGCAGTTTCTTTCTGAGTTCATCGGTGGGAGGTTCGACCTCGAAGACGTCCAGGGCCGCCGCGTACACCTTTCTTGAGACGAGAGCATCGTACAATGCCGCTTCGTCTATGACTCCTCCACGGGACGCATTCACGATGATCACACCGTTTTTCATTTTTGCGATAGCTTCGGCGTTTATCAAATGTTTAGTTTCGCTGGTCAGTGGCACGTGCAGAGTGATGAAATCGGAAACAGCGTAGAGTTCGTCCAAGCTGGTCAGTTTCACACCTTCGAAGTGTTTCACGTACGGATCGTAGGCTACGACGTTCATTCCGAAGGCAAGGGCCCTTTTTGCCACTTCTTTTCCGATCGTTCCAAGTCCTATTATGCCCAGCGTCTTGCCGAACAGTTCGACTCCCTCGAGTTCTTTTTTCGTCCACAGGCCATTCTTCAGATCCATGGTTCCTTTAGCTATATGCCTGGCGGCAGAAAGCATGAGGCCGAACGTGAGTTCAGCCACCGACACCGCGCTGGCGCCGGGTGTGTTCAGAACTTTGACACCCTTTTTCTGTGCAGCTTCAACGTCTATGTTGTCCAGTCCAACGCCCGCTCTGCAGATCAACCTGAGCTTGGCAGCTCTCTCGATCAGGTCGCCTGTGACCTTAGTGGCACTTCTTACAATGAGGACTTCGATTTCTGGGATCAATTCGAGGAGCTTTTCTTTGTCGAGGTGCTCGCAGGTAACCTTGAGCTGCGGTTTGGATTTGAGGATTTCCATCGCTTCCTTTTCCAGAGGATCGTTCACGTGAACCCTGATCATCCAGCGACACCTTCCCGGTGGAACGTCTCCATGGCAGCTTTCACACCTTCGCCGAACTTCACGGGATATCCAAGCTCGTGCAGCGTGAATTCCAGAGCACTGATGGCCGCTATCGTATCGAACAGCGACACGTAACCGAGGTGTGCGATCCTGAAGATGCTGTTCGAGATCTTTCCCTGGCCACCCGCTATGGTGACACCGTACTTGTCCCTCATGATCTTCGTGATCTTCTTCGCCTCCAGCCCGGCGGGTACTTTGACGGCGGTGCACACGTTACCGGGTCGCTTCGAGAACAGTTCCAGACCGAGCGCTTTGACCGCGTTGCGCGTGGCCTCACCGAGGATTCTGTGTCTCTCCCAGACGTTTTCTATGCCTTCTTCCTTCAGCATCTTTACACTCTGGTTGAGCATGTAGATCATGTTGACCGCGGGCGTCCATGGATTGTCTGGATAGTTTTCCTCGTAGTACTTCAGATCGAAGTAATACTTCGGGCATTTGTTCTTCTCAACGAGCTCCCAGGCTTTCTTACTCAGGGTGATGAAGGCCAGACCCGGTGGCATCATTATACCTTTCTGTGATCCGGCGACGACCACATCGACACCCCATTCGTCCATCTTCAGAGGTTCAGCAAGCAAACCACTGATCTCGTCCGTCACCAGGACCTTATCGGTGTCTTTCGTCAACTGCGCTATGGCCTGAAGGTCTATGACGGTTCCGGTTGAGGTTTCACTGTGTGTTGTGAATATGACCTTTGCGTCTGGATGCTCTCTCATAGCTTTCTCTATCTGTTCGGGTGTGACGGCCTCTCCCCATTCGAGTGCTATCTCGACCACGTTGATTCCGTAAGCTTCGCAGATCTCTTTCCAGCGTTCTCCAAACTTTCCGGCGACGACGACTATCGCCTTCTCACCAGGATTGAGCAAGTTTGTCACCGCAGCCTCCATCGCGCCTGTACCCGAAGAAACGAAGACGTAGACGCGGTTCGACGTCTGGAACAGATACCGCGCCTCATCCAGCGTCTTCTCCATGATCTCCAAGAACTGTGGCGTTCTGTGGTGTATGGTCTCTTTCGCACCGGCGAGCAGCACATCCACAGGTACCGGTGTTGGGCCTGGCGCCATTATGTAATGCTTTTTCAATTTGAACATCTGCATCCCCCCAGGTTCAGATTGGTTTGCACGATTAGTTTACCATCGTTTGTGACGGATCGTTTAGGTTTCGTTGAGCAAGAGTTTGCGTGCAAATATTTGCATTGTGCAATGATTTGCAAAGCGTGCGTTCGCGTGCTGAAGCTTAATAGATGAACCGATCCGGGTTGGCACGAGTTTGATACTATTCAAGGGGGTGAATCGCTTGGATTTTCGTTTCTCGACGCTCGCACAGAAGTTGAAGTCTTCGATGATCAGGGAGTTGCTCAAATACGCTAACGTGCCCGGTGCGGTTTCGTTCGGTGGTGGTACACCGGATCCTGAAACGTTCCCCAGGCACCAGCTCGCAGAACTCGCCAGGGAAATAATAGAGAACGAGTACAGATACACCCTCCAGTATGCCACAACCGAGGGCGATCCGGAGCTGATCAAGCAGGTACTCGTCCTGTTGAAAAGAGTTTACGGCCTCGACGGATTCTCACCCGAAAACGTTCTGATAACCGTCGGTTCACAGCAGGCACTGGAGCTCGTGGGGAAAGTTCTGCTCGATCCAGGCGATTGTGTGATAGTTGGCGATCCAGAGTATTTAGGTGCTCTCAGCGCCTTCAGGATGAGGGATGCGAGGTTTCTGGTCGTCAAGTTCGAGAAGGACGGACCGGATCTCAACCAAGTGGAGGCACATCTGAAGCGGATGCAGAAGGAGAACCAGCTGCACAGGGTGAAGTTCATCTACATCGTTTCGAACTTCCAGAACCCATCTGGAATAACCACCTCCGTCGAAAAGAGAAAGGCTCTCGTGGAGCTCGCCGAGAAGTACGATGTTCTGATCGTCGAGGACGATCCCTACGGCGTTCTCAGGTACAGGGGAGAACACATACCACCCATCATGAGCTTTGGAGGCATTGATAGGGTCATTCTGCTCAACACGTTCAGCAAGATACTCTGTCCGGGTTTGAGAATCGGCATCGTCGTGGCAGACAAACAGATCATCAGGAAATTGGTCCTGGCGAAACAGGGTACCGATCTGTGCAGTCCTTCTTTAACGATGCGACTTGCGGCGCGTTATTTGGAGCGCTACGACATACTCGAACAGATAAAACCAGCGATAGAACTTTACAGAAAAAAGAAAGAAACGATGATCGAAGCTTTGAAGGAGGAGTTCTCCGACGTGATGGACGTCGACTGGACAGATCCGGATGGAGGACTCTTCATCTGGACAACCCTGCCCGATGTCGACACTATGGAACTTTTCAAGTTCGCCGAGCAGAGAAAGGTCTTCTACATCCCCGGTGAAGCGTTCAAACCTTACGAGGAACCGTCCAGTTCCATGCGCATGTCTTTCTGCTTGCCAACTTTCGAACAGATAAGAGAAGGCGTTCACAGGTTGAAACAGGCTTATATGGACTACGTTGAGGCCAAGGGGTTGAAGTGCAGATGAAAATCTTGGTCATCAATCCAGGTTCAACATCCACGAGGGTGGCTGTTTATGAGGATGAAAAGTGCATTTATTCGGAGAAGTTCGAACACAGTGCGGAGGAACTCGCGAAGTGCGAAACACTGATGGACCAAGAACCTTTGAGAAGGAGATCCATCCTCTCATCGCTGGAAAAAGCGGGATTCAGGATCGAAGATTTCGACGCGATCGCCGCGAGGGGGGGCATTCTCCCTCCCGTGGAGAGTGGAACTTACCTGGTCGACGAACGTATGGTGAACTATTTGAAGTACGAATCGCCGGTGAAACACGTTTCGAACCTCGCGTGTGTGATCGCCTACGAGCTGTCCAACGGTAGGATTCCTGTGTACACAACGGATCCAGTTTCCGTCGACGAGATGATACCTGAAGCGAGGCTTTCTGGAATACCTGAAATTGAGAGAAAGAGCCTTTCGCACGCACTCAACATAAAAATTGTGTGCAGGAAGGTGGCGAAGGAGCTCGGCAAAAGTCTGGAAGAATTGAACGCCGTGGTGGCACACCTCGGTGGTGGAATATCTGTGGCAGCCGTTCGGGAGGGAAGGATCATAGACGTGAACAACGCCAACGATGAAGGTCCCTTCAGTCCAGAAAGAACGGGAGAACTGCCCGTGGGTGACGTCGCCCGCATGTGTTTCAGTGGAAAATACAGCAGAGAAGAATTGAAGAAGAAATTTGTTGGGCGCGGCGGACTGGTTGCGTACCTTGGTACGAACGATCTGAGAAAAGCGCTCGAAATGGCGAAAAATGATAGCTACGCTTCTCTCGTTGTGAGAGCGATGGCTTACCAGATAGCGAAGGAGATCGGCGGAATGTGCGCCGTTTTGAAAGGAAAGCTCGATGCGATCATTTTAACGGGAGGTATGGCGCGCAGCAACGAATTCGTCGAGATGATAAGGGAATACATCTACAAGTTCGCACCCATCTTCGTGCTTCCGGGCGAGTTCGAGATGGAGGCACTGGCCCTGGGAGCGTTGAGGGTCCTGAGGGGCGAGGAAAAGGCGAAGGTCTGGGGTGGTCCGAATGGATAGACTTGCATTCCTCGTTGAGAGAGCTAGAGGGCTGAGAAAGAAGATCGTCGTGGCTGGTTCAAACGATGATGTTGTGCTGAGCGCTCTGAAAATGGCGCTGGAGCATGCCATCGTCGAGCCAATACTGGTTGGTCCTGAGAGCGAGACGAAGTTGCTGGCGGGAAGAGTCGGTCTCGACCTGAGCCGCTGCGAACTGATAGATTGCCAGAAGGATCAGAGCGCGAGGGTGGCGGTCGAGATCGTCTCGAAACGTGGTGAACTCTTGATGAAAGGCTCCGTCAAGACGGGAGATCTCATGAAAGTCGTGCTCGAAGATCAGTACAATCTCAAAACTGGTTCGACCATCACGATGGTCAGTGTTTTCGATGTCCCAACTTACCACAAACTCTTGGCGATCAGCGACGCAGGAATGATCATTGCACCGACTCTGGAACAGAAGATCGACATGATAAACGTCTCGGTGAAAGTGATGAAGAAGCTCGGCGTCGAAAAACCGAAAGTCGCCATCGTTGGTGCGATAGAAGTGCCGAACGTGAAGATGCCCGCCACGCTGGACGCAGCCGTCCTGAGCAAGATGAGCGATCGTGGTCAAATAAAGGATTGCATCGTGGATGGTCCGTTCGCTCTGGACAACGCCATCTCTAAGGAAGCCGCCGAGCACAAGAAGATCGACAGCCCTGTGGCTGGAGATGCGGACGTACTCATCATGCCCGACATAGAAGCCGGTAACGTTCTGTACAAAGCCTTGGTGTTTTTCGCGAACGCGACGGTCGCTTCAGTGATCTTAGGGGCAAAGATACCCATCGTTCTCACGTCCAGGGCCGACTCCGACAGGACCAAGCTCTATTCCATAGCACTCGCCGCGATTCTCTGTTGAAGAGGTGTGGGCGATGTTCAGGATACTGGTGATCAATCCAGGTTCGACATCGACGAAGCTCGCCATATTCGAGGATGAAGATTGCAAGACCTCCCAGACGATCTATCATGATTCGAGGGAACTTTCCAAGTACGCGCACCTGTTCGATCAGTACGAGTTCCGGAAGCAAACGCTTTTGAAGTTCCTCGAAGATTCCGGTTACAGGCCGAGTGATTTTTCGGCCGTCGCGGGGCGCGGTGGCTTGATCAGACCCATTCCTTCCGGGACCTACGAAGTGGACGAAACGATGCTGGAAGAGCTCAGACAGGCAAAATACGGCGAACATGCATCAAATCTCGGTGCCGTGCTCGCCCACGAAATTGCGAAGCTGGCCGGTGTGAAGGCTTACATCGTCGACCCCGTGGTGGTAGATGAAATGTGGGACGTTGCGAGGCTGTCTGGTCATCCGGAGCTTGAGAGGAAGTCGATCTTCCATGCGCTGAATCAGAAAGCCGTGGCGCGCCTTGCGGCAGCGGAACTTGGAAAGAAGTATGAGGAAGTCAATCTGATCGTCGTACACATGGGTGGTGGCATATCCATCGGCGCACACATGAAAGGAAGGGTTGTCGATGTGAACAACGCGCTCGACGGTGACGGGCCTTTCACACCGGAGCGCAGCGGCACGTTGCCTCTGACTCAGCTGATCGATCTGTGCTACAGCGGCAAGTACACGAAAGAATGGATCCTGAAACGCATAAAGGGCAACGGGGGCCTCGTGGCGTACCTTGGAACGAACAGCGCTCTGGAGGTCCAGGAGCGCATCAATAAGGGCGATCGCGAGGCCGAACTGGTCTACAGGGCCATGGCGTACCAGATCGCGAAGTGGATAGGCAAGATGGCGGCCGCACTCAGAGGAGAGGTCGATGCGATAGTCCTGACTGGTGGCATCGCGTACGATCAAAGGTACATGGTCAGCTGGCTCAAAGATTACGTTTCTTTCATTGCACCCGTTCTGGTATATCCTGGTGGGAACGAAGAGAGGGCCCTTGCCCTGGGTGTTTTGAGAGTTCTGAGGGGCGAAGAGAAGAGTAAGAACTACAGAGAAGAGGCAGAAAAATGGCAAAAAACAAGGTCTTCTTAGGTCTTTACGGTTCGGGCAAAACCGAGATCGCGATGAATTTTGCCATAAAGAGCAAGTTCGATGGCAATCTCGTTGCCATAGCGGACGTCGATGTCACTGCGAGCTATTTCAGGGTGCGCGAATACAGAAATATGCTTGAGGAAAAGAATATACGGGTCATAGCGCCACCGGACCACATCATGAGGGCCGATCTTCCTCTGATCGATGCGGCTGTGGTTGGTTATCTGCAGAATCCGAGCTATCTGGTGGTGCTCGATGTTGGAGGCGATGAAAAAGGCAGCATCGTCATCGGTTCGCTGAAAGAATACCTTTCGGACGCCGATGTTTATTTCGTCATAAACGCCCGAAGACCCTTCTGCGATACGGTGGAAAAGATCTGCTACCACATCGAGAGGATCCAGCGCGCCGCTTCGATCGAGGTCGACTACCTGATAAACAACACGAACCTTGGAAGCCAGACCACGGTGGATGTGATCAGAGAAGGTGAAGAGATCGTGAAGGAAGTTTCCAGAGCGACATCGATACCGGTTGCCTTCAACGTCGTTGCTGAACCGCTGGATTACGAAGGAGAGTTCGAAACGTTCAGGATAAAGAGATACCTGATCGGAAAGGAGGAATTGGTTTGAAGAAAGCCTACATCGAAATAGACGCAGAGAGGTGCAAAGGGTGCGGATTGTGCATCAACGCCTGCCCACAGAAAATCATTCGCTTTTCTGAACGCTTCAACAGCAAGGGTTACCATCCTGCAGAGCAACACGATCCAGAGGGTAAGTGCACCGGTTGTGGTTTCTGCTACATGATGTGCCCAGATGTGTGCATCACGGTCTACAGGTTGGTTCCTGCAAGAGGTGAGGTGCAGTGAAGAAGATAATGATGAAGGGTGTGGAAGCCATAGGTGAAGCCGCCATCATGGCAGGTTGCAGGAACTTCTTCGGCTATCCAATCACTCCACAGAACGAATTGACGGAGTACATGGCGAGGCGTTTACCAGAGGTTGGAGGTTGTTTTCTGCAGGCAGAAAGCGAAGTGGCTGCAGTCAACATGATCTACGGTGCTGCGAGTGTTGGAAAACGCGCGATGACATCGACCTCTTCTCCCGGTTTCAGCCTCATGCAGGAAGGAATCTCATACATAGCGTGTGCACAGCTTCCCGCGGTGTTCGTCAACGTGGTTCGTGGTGGTCCGGGGCTTGGAGACATTCAACCTTCCCAGGGAGACTACTTTCAGGCGACGAAGGGCGGCGGCCATGGAGATTACAGACTGATCGTTCTTGCACCTTCCACCGTTCAGGAAGCGGTGACTCTGACTCAGCTTGCGTTCGAGCTTGCGGATAAATACAGAAACCCTGCGCTCATACTTGCGGACGGACTTTTGGGTCAGATGATGGAGCCTGTCGAACTGGAAGAGAAGCAGGTCAGCTACGACAACAGTGGCTGGGCACTCACCGGTGCGAAGGACAGGCCTCCCAGGAAGGTGACGTCGTTCAACATAGACCCGTACGGACTCGAGCAGATGAACCTGCAGCTTCAGGAGAAGTACAGGAAGATGGAACAGGAAGAGATCAGGTGGGAAGAGTTTCACACCGAGGATGCGGAGATATTGCTGGCCGCTTACGGTACCGTTGGAAGGATTTGCAAGAGTGTCGTGAGGATGGCGCGGGAAGAGGGATTGAAAGTTGGTCTTTTCAGACCCATCACGCTCTATCCTTATCCTTACAAGCCACTCGAAGAACTCGCGAAACGCGTCTCTTTGATCCTCACAGTTGAAATGAGTTCCGGTCAAATGCTTGAAGACGTGAAGCTCGCGGCTTTGAGGTTGACCCGGATCGAGTTCTACGGTCGCATGGCGGGTGTGGTCCCGACACCCGGAGAGATCTTCGAGCATTTGATGAAGCTCGTTGGGAGGCGTTGAAGATGGAGTACAGAGCCGTTTACAAGATGCCAGAGTCTCTCAGTAAAAAACAATTTTCCTATTGTCCAGGCTGTCATCACGGCATAGTCCACAGACTCATCGCGGAAGTGATAGATGAGCTCGGTATAAGGGAGAAAACGATCATAGTGGCACCCGTGGGTTGTTCGGTGTTCGCCTACGAGTTCTTCGAGCTCGACGGCACGGTGGCACCACATGGGCGTGCCCTCGCCGTGGCGACAGGTATGAAGAGGGCGAGACCGGACCTCGTCGTGTTCACCTACCAGGGCGATGGCGATCTCGCGGCGATAGGCACGGCCGAGACGATCCATGCAGCCAACCGCGGTGAGAGGGTCACGACTGTATTCATCAACAATGCCATATACGGTATGACGGGAGGTCAGATGGCACCGACAACACTGCTCGGCATGAAGACGACGACGTCTCCGTACGGTCGAACCGCCGAACGTGAAGGTTACCCGATACACGTGTGTGAGGTTCTGAAAGAGTTGAGGGGAGTCGCATACCTTGCGCGCACGAAGGTGAACACACCAAGGGACGTTCTGACCACGAAGCGCCACATAAGGAAGGCCTTCCTTGCACAGTTGAAGGATATCGGTTTTGGTCTGGTCGAGGTACTCTCGACCTGTCCAACGAACTGGGGCATGGACCCGTTGAAGGCAGGAAGATGGATCGACGAGCAGATGGTGAAGGAATATCCGCTCGGAGTTTTTGTGGACAAGGTTGGTGAAGAAAAATGACGCTGAGTTTCGTACTGGCAGGCTTCGGCGGACAGGGTGTGATGCTGATGGGCCAGACCCTGGCCCAGGCGGGGATGATCGAAGGCAAGAACGTGACGTGGTTCCCATCCTACGGTCCGGAAATGCGCGGTGGAACTGCAAACTGCACGGTGGTCATAAGCGATGAGCCTGTCGCTTCTCCGATCGTTGATACACCCGATGTCGTCGTTGCGATGAACATTCCTTCACTCTTGAAGTTCGAACCAAGGCTCAAAAAAGGTGGATTTCTCTTTCTGAATTCTTCTGTGATCGATAGGAAAGCGAGCAGGAACGACATCAAAGTCATCGAAGTGCCTGCGAACGAGATCGCCGAGAAGGTTGGAAACCTGAAGGTTGCCAACATGGTCGTGCTCGGCGCGATCGTGGCGGTGACGAAGTGCGTGAAAGTTGAATCTGTGGTATCTGCACTGCAGTACAAGCTCGGTGAGAAAGGTTCCTCTCTTTTGAAACTCAACCTTGAAGCCATAGAGGCTGGTATCAGACACGTAGGCGGATGAGATAGACCCACCCATTGGCCGGAGCTTTCGCTCCGGCATTTTTTATGTTCTTCTGAACGCTCGCCGAGTTAAAACGAAAACGCCCCGCTGAGGGGCTTGAGTGTTTTTCCTTTTTATTCATTTCTCGTTCGAAGCTTGGCTGTCCACAGAACGGGATCGCGGCAAGTTCTTGTAGCTTTTTCGTTAGGATTTTCAGGGGAGCGAGATTTTCGTACTGTGTATCATCCACGACCGTCTGAAAGGTACTTTTACTCATCGATTGTGATCTTTTTGTCCTACGTTTCCAAGCTTCGTGATCGCGTAGCTTATGCCAATGGATGCTTCTCCACCATCGAGATGGTGTCTTCTTCACAGGAGCGCTCCCCATAAGTTATATACGGAGGATTCGTCCCACAGAAGGTAACGATGATGTGAAGATCAATCGTTCAGAAACCTGAACCTGTAGAAACCGAGGAAGTTCGGATTGTCCTTCACGGGCCACCAGGTGGGATCGTAGTTTAACAGTTCCTGCAGGCGAACGAGTCTCAGTTCGCCAGGGTTGTCACCGATGGGTCCCGTGTGGTAGATGAGCCAGGTTTTGTCCTTCATCAGGCCCAGATCGCCGGCGTAGATCATGAGGTGATAAGGAAATTCAAAATCTTCTGGATGGAAGAACACCAGAACATCGCCAGCTGCGGCTTCGTTTACATCCTTTGTGACGAACCTCATACTGCATTCCACCAGGATTCTTGCGGTAGCGAAATAAGAGAATTCTTCCTTGCTTTTGAAGCTCCCTTTCTGTATTCTGAACAGTTTCTCTCCGACCAGTGGTAAATCTGGATAGTTGTACTTCTGTACGTCCCCGAAAATGGGACCACGGTATTTGATCGTTTTCAGCCACCACTCGTCGTGTTTCCTGAGTGCTTCTCTCGCACAGTAACGCACGAAACCGGCGCAATCTCTCTCTTTCTTGTTCCAGAGTACAGGATCGTCCATGAGTGCGGACACAGCCACCCAGACGAACCAGTTTCTGAACCGTTGGCTGTCCTGTCTGCCCAGTTCGAGACAGTCCGGGTATCCGTCCAGGTCCGTATCGAAAGTGCTCGGACTGGCAAAAACGCTGTAGGTCAATTTCTTTTTGAAGAGCCCCCCACTCTCAAACGTGAGCCGGATCCGTTCACCTGGTCTGACATCTTTCACCAGGATGCCTCCATCGACCTTTTGAACGGTTTTGTCACTCTTGATCTGTGCGAATCTGAGCGTCGCTCTTATGAAGAGATCCTGAACCGAGTCGACCACAAAGTCACCAGACTCTATCTCGACGTGAAAAAGAAGACGTTCAGCGAGGTTCAGAATAAGGAATGCGCCTGTGGCGAGCAAGAAGATCATCAATCTCTTCATGGTCTACCTCTCTCATGAATCTCAAAAGACATTCTCTGTGATGGAAAGGAAGTTTTTCTACCTGCGCACCTGTCAGATAGAGGATCAGACCCTCCTGGACCCAGCCGGGAAGGTCGAAGTTGATCGAGATTACGTGGTGCAGAAGTTCGTGCGCTAATATCTCCTCCAGCACACCCTTTGACTTCAGCACCGTGAAGGGTTGAGTGACGATAACGCCCTTCGAGTACACCGCGCCGATGCTGTAAGGACGGTTCGTGATCCGGTGAAATTCCTCCAGCGTTTCACATTCCACGATCAAAACGTCGAAGCTTGGTTCGACTTTTAAAACTTCGCATATCCTCCTCAGCCCGGCCAGTTTCGAGTTCAAAAGGCCTCTCTCGATCAGATCATTCGCCCGCCAGATCCTCACCGCCCAGGCCAACGTGGAGCACGCAAGGATCAGAATGAGCGTAAAGACCTTTTCTGTACATCGAATAAACCCTCGCTGGCAACAGCTGGTATATCCCATCGGCTGTGACCCTCCAGACGTAACTGAACGCGTCGTTCCACCACCGTGTGGCGAAGAACACGATTCGATCCTCGTGGAGTTCGCGTGCCGAGTACCAGAAGCGCCACGGCCTGTACCAGCCATAACTGAACTTGCCAGAAGAATACAGAGTTCTCTCGGTGTACTCGGATAACACCTGTGCACACGATGGGAAGAAGTCTTCGACGATCAGATACTGTCCGTCACATTCACTGACGGAGAGAACGGTCTTAACGATGTCTCCAGCTTGGAGTTTGACCGGTTCATGTTTGAACGTGATTTTGAACGTTCCATCGAGGACCGATTCGTTTCCGGAAAACTTGATATCGCTCGCCACGAGCCTTTCTCCGTCCCATTCGTCGATGAACTGCGCCGTGAAGCAGAGTTCGACGAGATTTCCATCCTTCAACCAGTACGTTTTGTCCTTCGCTTTCAGCAGAATTTCTCTGTCTGTGCAGGTCAGCTCTTCAACATCGTCTGGAACCTTTAGCAACACCGTTTCGTTCATCAAAAGTGCGTTTTCCTTGAGTTTCAGCACCTTCGAACCGAGCAACGCAATGTCTCTTACACCCTGTTCCACGGAGATTCTCTTAGAGTTTGTGTCGCACACGAGCACAGCGTCGTTCTTCAGTTTTGCAACGATCCAGCCGGATGCCGCCAGGAGCTTTTCGAACTCGTAGGTGACGTTGAACAGCACCAGACGATCGTCCATCACCGTGAATTTCACACCGTTGTGCTCGAAAGATTTGATTCCATCGTACTCGTGAGCGTACACGCGAAGGGTTCTACCGGACGGCTCCACGCGTTCGATGGCGATCGGTACGAGATCGCTTCCAATGGGGATGAAGGCATCGAGCAGCTGTTTGTCCTTTTCCAGGTAGAGCTCGTATCGCTTGTAGAATCGTCTTTCGATCTGTAGACCTTCGCGAACCGCAGCGACTGGACGTTCAAGGTAGACCACGTGAACCTCGACGAGCCCCTGACCTTCGATCGCGAGAGAACCTTTTTCCAGTGAGACTTCTCCTTCGGTGTCTAAGAAGAATTCCTTCTGGTTGTTCCTGATCCACACGAGCGGCCTGTCGTAGCTTGGAAGCGCTTCGAGCAATGCCAACACCGAATAAGAAGTGTCCTTCGTCGAATACCAGAAGTAACCATCCTTCTCGCTCAGAAGATAGTTGATCAGTTTCGACACGAGTGGAGAATCTTTCTGCCACTTCATTAGAGATCTGAGCAAGACGCTGGAAAGCTGGATTTCGCTGATGAAATGATCATCGAAATCAACTCTCACACGCGCGAACCTTTCATTCTCTTCAACGAACCCGAGAGCTCTCCGCAGATATTCAGCAGACAGCATGCTGCCGAAGATGAGATCGATAGCGTTCTTGGGCTGGAAATCCACAGCGTTCACACCGTGCAGAGAGAGCACGTAAGCACCGTAACCGGTCAGGTTGTTCGAAAGATACTCCATCCCTCTGCGAACGACCGAATCTGGCACGTGATAACCTGCTTCGCGCGCGTAATAGAGCCCCTCCATCACGTAAGCACTCATCAGTGGATGACTCTCGTCGGTCTTCCACCAGCCCCAGCCTCCGTCGGAGTGCTGATGGTCGTACAGTCTGAACAGACCCTTCTGAACGATCTCATCGAGGTTTTCTATCTTCAATCCCATCTTCGATGCGACGATCGCTGGCAAGAAACTGCTCATAGTTTGTTCCGTGCACCCGTAAGGATAATGGATCAACCCTTCTATGCTCTTAGCGAGGACCGGCACCACGCTCTTAAGGACCCTCAGTTTCGCCTGAACGTATTCCGCATCCGGCAACGTCACGTTCTTCTTGGCGTCGATGACCTCGAGAGAGTAATATTCTCTCTCGAACGCGAACGGTCTGACCGGCACGTTCAGCGCCACGGCATCGGTCCGCTTTGAAACGGCGTAGAAGGTCATCGTTGAGGGATCCGAAGGTTGGATCGCTTCAACGAAGTACGATTGCGTGAAAGAAGAGTTCGGTTGAACGAGGGTTTCACCTGAGACATCTTGCATGGCTCGCAGCGCGTTGGGAAGTTCCACCCAGTAGTTCACCTTCAACGCTTCGTCGGTTCGGTTGAAGATCGTGGCACCTACACGCACGACGTCACCTTCTCTGAAGAAAGTGGGCAGGTTCGGTCTCACGTAGAAAGGCTTGGTCACGAGCATGGAGCCAGAACCCTGCGAAAACATCGATTTTGAAAAGCCATAGGCTGTTGCTCTGAACGTCGTTATGCTGTCCGGGACTTTGAAACGCAGTGTTGCTACACCTCGTTCGAGCCGCAAGGAAGGGATCCACAGCGCCGTGTCCGGGAAGTACTCTCTCACGTTTATCTTTTCCGTCACCGCACTCTTCTTGAAGTCTTCGAAAGAAACTTCTTTGCTCAGCAGTTCTGCATAAACCCGATCCGTCGAAGAGTAGAGTCTCCAGGTGTGGGCGAAATCGTACGTCACGGCTGGATAGTCGTTCTCAGGGTAGAGGAACTCTTCCAGACTGGGTGGCTCCTGACCGATCATGGCGTATATGGCTTCATCCACGAGCATGAGACAAACGCTGGCCGCATCGGCCTCTATCTTCACCGTTGCGAATTCACCAGGCTCGTACTTCGCCTTGTCGAAGCTTATCTTCAAGCTGGAAACGTTCAGAGCACGTTCAACAGGGATTTTCAATTCCTTCTCGACGCGTCTTCCGTTCTCGATCCCGAGGAAGACGATGAACAGATTCTTTTCGAAAACATCTTCAGGCGCTTTCAACAGGATCGAGGCCCGTTCGAAGGCGTCCACGGGTACGATTTGATAGATCCTCTCGGCGAGCACGGCAACCAAGCCGGTGAACCTGTAGGACGAAACGAGCTGGAGTTGGAACGTCTGACCGGGCTGTAGTTTCTTCTGATCGCAGATCAGCATCAATTCGCTCGGCTTGTAACCCTCACCGAAGGCGTGAATGATCAAACGTTTCTTGGCCTTTCCGAAGGATAATTCAACGTTGTAGGTCTTTGGTTTTTCTGGAACGAAGGTGAATTCTGCCTTTCCGTTCGTGACCTGGATCTCCTGAACAGCACCATCCACCTCCACGGTGAGTGTTCCATCGAGTGGTTCACCGGCCACGTTCGTTACAGAAAGGGCTATCTTCAGTCTCTGCCCCGGACTCGTCCAGATGTACTCTTCTTCCAGCTGGATGTTCACGTCGGCCGGCCATACCCTCACAGACTTTCTTTCCTCCACCTGACGTTGACTCTCGTCGGTCGCGATCACCTCAATGGTGTAGTAGCCGTCGAAACCTTCGTCGATCTTAACTTCCACGGTGATCTTTCCGTTCTCGTCGGTCAGTTCGAGCCCCCTGTACGCGAGGAAGGAATCTTCGTAGAACGGTTTTGCGTGCACGTAATAAGCCACCTGTGCATGTGCGACGGGCTGGTCGTTGAAATAATTGACATAGATAGTGAACCGGAGCGTTTGATCTGCAAAAACCGGTCCTTCAGGAGTTTCGATCGAGATCTTGTATTCAGGTTTTCTGTATTCTTCCACCATGAAGCTACTGTAATAGGTCCTGTCTCCATGGACGATTTCGATTTCATAAACACCCACCGCCGCACTCTCTGGGAGGTTGAATTCGTCAAAAAATCCACCGAGTTCATCCGTGGTCAGATCTTTCGCGTACACTTCGTTATCTTTGGGATCCTTCACGATCAGTTTCACGGAAGATGCTCCGAGTGCCTGGTAAAGACTGCCTTTCTTGCTGAACAGCTGGCCCCGAAACTTCACAGTGTCCTTCGGTTTGTACACCGGCCGGTCCGTCAGCAAGAACAATTTTTCGTCTGCATACTCCTCTTTGAACGGTGAGTATATCTCGCCGAAGATGGAACTTCGATCCTTCCTCACGTAGAAAAAGTCACAGGCGAGTTCACAGCTCGCCATGCCTTTTGCATCTGTTCGAGCCTTACTCACAAGTTTCGAACCTTTGTAGAAGAGTACCTCCGCGTCGTTGACGAAGCCACCATCCTGTTTCATCACGCACACGATGGTTCTTTCCCCGTCGCAGAACTGAACGGCTTCGATGTCGGTCACAACTAAAAAGGTTTCATCGAGAACGACCTCCCTTCCGCGTTCGTCCCGTCGTGTGAGGGTCGCGTAGTACGTTCCCCGGGCGTTCGTTTTCAACGAGAAGGTTTCCCAATCTTTCGTAGGTTTGTAAGTCCTCCTCACTACAACCTTGCCAAGCCACGGGGAAACGTCGATCTGCACTCCGAGCAACTTTGAAAGTAGGACATCGTCGTTTTTTACCTCCCGTATCGTGAGCGTCACAGTCTGAAGATCTTCACCGTAGACGGTGAACGTGAGCTCTTCTCCCAGCCTCAGCAATCCCGCGCGACTGAAATACCCATAGTTGGCCAGACACAGCAGAGTGAGCACCATCAGAAAGTAGAGAACGGAAATTCTCCTCACGTTTCATCCCACCTTTCCAGCCCTTTGAAATTCATGTCGTAATCGTAGTGAAAAACCAGCAGGGTCATTGAAGTGTACCGAGTTCTGGCCCACTCTTCAACGATAGCTTTGAGCAATTTCGTTTCACCGTACGTTTCCCAGCCACCCTTCCACCGTGCGAAGGCGTTGTCCTCGACGAAGTAGACCCAGCCAAGTCTTTCACACAGAGACCAGCTCGCGACGTGGAATACGCCGAGAGTTTCGTACTGGCTCGAAGGCAATCTCAGAAAGTCGCTCGGTTCTACGAACATCTTTTCAATTCTCGAGAGTCTTTCGAGGTTCCTCTCGTTGAGATCTCCGAGCGATCCTCCGGCCTTTATGAACCTGGTTTCTACAAGGTGTTTCGCGACGACACCTTCGCTGGTCTTTTCGAACACGAACGCAGGTTGTCTATCGATCGTGTATACGTGCACGGGTGCTACGATCCTTCCATCGATTTTGAGCTGTCCTATCCAGTGCGGTGAAATCCTTTCCACAGCCACCGTGACCAGCACTACATCGTAAGGTGCAAACTTTTCGAATCCAAAAAATCCATCGGCGTTCACGAAGACCACGTTTCTGAGGGAGAGTGCCGCGGCTGCCTCGAGGCTTTTTTCGAAAAACTTCCGATTGATCTCTACGCCGACCACCAGACCTTCTTCTCCAACCACGTGTGCCATGACGCACGCGTTGTACCCCGTGCCCGAACCGATCTCTAAAACCTTCATACCTGGTTTCAAACCGGCAGCACTCATGAACAGAGCCATGAGGGATGGCTGGCTCGACGTGGTGTAAGTGTCTTTGTCTTTCGCCGTGACGATCACGTTATCACTGTAAACGACATCGGGATCGTATTTGAACTCACTGAAGATCTCTCTCGGTACCTGGAGGAACGCATCGAGGATGTGTCTGTCGAAGTTCCCGGCCAGTGAGATCTGCCTAACCAACCACTCACGCCAATCGCGCATCACGTTCTGCCCTCTTTTGAAAATCCTGTTAAATGTATTTTACCACGGCACACCCATCGACCATGACCAGTGACCCATTTGTGATATAATTCACTTGTGGACCTTCTGAGGTGGAGGAGTCAAATCTGACACCGAGGAAGGGAGGCATCTGCGTACTATTTGCCCCCTTTCTCGGTGAGAGGAAGGGGGCTTTAATTTTGGAAAGGTTCTACATCGTCAACATCGTTGTGGAAGACAGGCAGAACGCGTACCGACAGGTGAACGAGCTTCTTCATGAATTTGCCGATGTGGTACGACTCAGGGTGGGTTATCCCGTGCCGGACGAGAACATGGCAATCATTCTCCTCGTTCTGAAGGCAAACAACGATACTGTGGGTAGTTTGACTGGAAAGCTTGGTCAGGTGAGAGGTGTGAAGGTCAGGACCATGCCGATCAGGTGAGGTGGTGAGTATGACGGTGCTTTTGAAGAAGATCGAAAGTATAGAAGATCGGGAAAGTTTCATACCACATGCAGAAATAGAACAGCTGCTGGAGGAAACGAAGAATCCCGATACGAAACAGGTCCAAGAGATCGTTGAAAAATCGCTCCAGAAAGAGAGACTCACACCGAGGGAAACTGCGATACTCCTGAACGCAGAGAAACCAGAGCAGATAGAGATCATATTCCAGGCAGCAAGAAAGCTGAAAGAGGAAATCTACGGAAAAAGGATCGTTCTCTTCGCACCGCTGTACATAGGCAATCACTGCATCAACAACTGTTCTTACTGTGGATTCAGGATCGAGAATTCCCAGGTGATCAGGAAAACGTTGAGCGAAGAGGAGCTCGAAGCCGAACTGTACGCCCTCACCTCTAAGGGCCACAAGAGGCTGATAGTCGTGTTCGGAGAGCATCCCATGTATTCACCCCAGTTCATAGCCAGAACGATCGAGAAGATCTACAGTTTCAAGAATGGAAATGGGGAGATCAGACGAGTCAACGTCAACGCGGCTCCCCAGACGATAGAGGGCTACAGGATCATCAAAGAAGTGGGCATAGGGACTTTTCAGATCTTTCAGGAGACTTACCATTTGCCCACCTACAAAAAGTACCATCCGAAGGGCCCCAAAGCCTCCTACATGTACCGGCTGTTCGGTCTCGACAGGGCGATGCTCGCCGGCATAGACGATGTGGGAATAGGTGCGCTGTTCGGCCTGTACGATTGGAAGTTCGAAGTGATGGGTCTGATGTACCACACGAAGCATTTAGAAGAAAGGTTCGGAGTGGGTCCACACACGATATCTTTCCCGAGGATAGAACCAGCGGTGAACACACCTCTCGCTCACAGACCGCCTAACCCGGTGAGCGACGAACAGTTCAAGCGACTCATAGCGATCATAAGGTTGTCCGTTCCGTACACGGGCATGATCCTGACGGCGCGGGAAAGTCCGGACATAAGACGTGAAGGTTTGAAGCTTGGAGTGTCTCAGATAGACGCTGGTTCGAGCATAGGTGTTGGATCTTATTCGAGTCAGGATCCAGAAGTCGTGAAGAAGAGCCAGTTCATCCTGGGCGACACGAGGTCACTCGACGAAGTGATGCGGGAACTCGCCGAGAACGGTTACATTCCATCCTTCTGCACGGCGTGTTACAGGGCCGGCAGAACGGGCCAGCACTTCATGGAGTTCGCCATACCGGGATTCGTGAAAGAATTCTGCACCCCGAACGCGTTGCTTACGTTCAAAGAGTACTTACTCGACTACGCCTCCGAAGAGACCAGGAAGGTTGGAGAAAGGCTCATCCAGAGTGAGCTTGAAAGAATGCCACAGGAGCGGAGAAAAGTTGTGGAGAAACTCCTTCAGAGATTAGAGGCGGGAGAACGTGATGTCAGACTGTGAAGAATTGCTGAAACAGATCGCGGAGATGTTCAACTGCAAGGTGTGGGTGTGTGAGAAAGTCGGCAGAAGGATCAGTCACATTCCAAATCTCAGGGCCGGCAGGGAGAGGTTTCTTCCTCCAGCGGTGGCATTCGAGGATGAAAACTACGTGGTCTTCGTGGAAGCAGACGGATTGAACGAGGAACTCAGAAAGTTCTGTGAGAGGGTGGTCGAGTGTGTACGGTGTGCTCGAAAAGATCGTTCGACATCCAGAACGAGTGACGCTTGAGGAAGTCGCCTGGGTGATGTCGAACGACGAACTGAACGAAGAGCTCTTCGCACTGGCCGATGAGATCAGGCAGAAATACCTTGGAAAGCAGGTCTACCTGCGTGGCATCATAGAGTTTTCGAACTACTGCAGGAACGACTGTCTGTACTGCGGTATCAGGGCGTCGAACAAGAACGTCAAACGGTACCGGATGAGTGTGGACGAGATCGTCGAACGTGCGAAGCTGATCGTCGAGATGGGAATAAAGACAGTGGTGCTCCAATCCGGAGAAGACCCATATTACACCACCGAGATGGTTGGAGAAATGATTCTGCGGATCAAGCGACTCAACGTGGCGATAACTCTCTCCATAGGTGAAAGAGATTTCGAGGAATATGAATACTGGAAAAACCTTGGGGCAGACAGATATTTGATGCGTCACGAAACAGCCGATGAGGAACTCTACAAAAAGTTGCACCCGAACGATTCCTTTCAGATCCGAAAGTCCCATCTCATCAAGCTGAAACAGCTCGGTTACGAAACAGGAGCAGGTTCCATGGTCGGCTTACCTGGTCAGAACGACGTGGCGCTGGCCAAAGACGTGCTCTTTGTCTACGAACTCGATGCGGATATGGTCGGCATCGGTCCTTTCATACCGCACCCGGATACCCCGTTGCGTGACAGCAAGGTGGGCGATTTGACGAAGGTTCTGAAGCTGATCGCGCTCACCAGATTGTTCTTGCCGGACGCGAACATTCCAGCGACGACGGCACTCGGGACGATACATCCGTTCGGCCGACAGCTCGCTTTGAAATGTGGAGCGAACGTGATCATGCCGAATTTTACCCCTTCTCCGTACAGATCCCACTACACGTTGTATCCAAACAAGATCTGCATTTTCGAAAAGGATACAGCCTGTGGAGAATGCACGAAAAACATCGTCAGGTCCGTCGGTTACGAAGTGAGTGAAGATTTTGGTTACAGGAGGAAAGACCATGAACGTTCCCCATGCAGGGTTTAGGAAGTACATCGCGATCGTTGGAAGGAGGAACGTTGGAAAATCTTCTTTGATCAACGCGATCGCTAATCAGGACGTGGCCATCGTGAGCGACGTTCCTGGCACCACCACAGATCCGGTTTACAAAACGCTCGAGATACATCCCTTAGGACCCGTGACGCTCATCGATACGCCTGGGCTGGACGACGAGGGATTTCTGGGAGAAAAGAGGGTCGAACGCGCCAAGAGGTCGCTTTACCGGGCTGACGCAGCGATCCTGGTTGTGGACGACGTGCCGAGTGAACACGAACGTTTCGCGGTCGAGATGTTCAGACAGCTCGAAATACCTTTCCTCATCGCCGTGAACAAAGTGGACCTGGGCAAACGTGTCAAGGATGCGTACATCGACTTCAAGGTACCCATCGTTGAAGTTTCTGCAAAAACGCGGCAGAACATCGACTCACTCCTTCACGCCCTTGCGAGCGTTGTGCCGGATGAAGAATCCAGGCCGATGCTGGCCCATCTCATCGGTCAGTATCGAACGGTCGTCCTCGTGGTACCGATAGACACCGCCGCGCCGAAAGGAAGGCTCATCATGCCCCAGGTTGAAGCGATAAGGGAGACGATCGATCATGCCGCAACGGCCGTCGTTACGAGGGACACCGAGCTTGCCCGGGCTCTGGAAAAACTGGACTTCAAGGTTGATCTGGTCGTGACCGATTCTCAAGCGATCATGAGAGTCGAGAAGATCGTTCCCAGGGATATTCCTCTAACGACCTTCTCGATCCTCGAAAGCGTCAGCAAGGGTGATGTGGATCAGTTTTTGAGCGGCATCGGGGCACTCAAGAATCTGAAAGACAACGACACCGTTGCGATCGTCGAAGCGTGCTCACACGTTCCAACGTGCGACGATATAGGAAGGGTGAAGATCCCGCGCTGGATTTCTGAGAAACTGAAAGTTCAGCTGAACTACAGATTCTTTGCCGGAAAAGAATTCCCCGAACTCGAGCAACTGTCGAGCTGTAAACTCATGATCCACTGCGGTGGATGTGTCCTGAACAGAGCCGCGTTCATGAGGCGGATGAGAATGGCCAGCAGGTTGAACATCCCCGTCGTGAACTACGGCATGCTCATATCTTACCTGCACGGGGTGCTGGACAGGGTTCTGGAACCGATTCTCAGGAAGCGAGGATAGTCTCGATCTGCTTCATCACATCGTCTGTGAGCTTTTCTTTCACCTCGATGGCCTTTATGTTCTCATCGAACTGCTCGAGTTTTGAGACTCCGAGTATGACGCTCGAAACGTTTTTGTTCTTCAAGATCCAGGCGATCGAAAGCTGTGCGAGCGTGCAACCGAGCTCTTTAGCGAGGTCTCTGAGTTTCAACAGCTTGGAAAAGGTTTTCTCGCTCAACAGTCCCGTTTCTTCGAATCTCTTCCTCAAGAATTCGTATTTTGCCAACCGTGAATCGCTCGGAATACCCTCGAGGTACTTACCGCTGAGCAGTCCAGAGGCGAGGGGACTGAACGTTGTGAGTCCCATACCGTATTTTTCGTAGAGGGGTGCGTACTCACGTTCGACCCTTCCTCTGACCAGGAGGTTGTACTGGGGTTGTTCAACGATCGGAGGAATGCAGTTCAACCTTCTTGCAGTTTCGTGCGCCAACTCTATCTGTTCCGCGCTCCATTCGGACGTTCCCCAATAAAGTGCGAGCCCACTCCTCAATATCTGATCCATGGTCCAGACGATCTCCTCCATGGGTACTTCGGGGTCTGGCCTGTGGCAGTAGAGTATATCGACGTAGTCCATCTGCAACCTTTTCAGCGAAGCCCACGTACCTTCCAGAAGGTGCTTCCTGGAAAGTCCTCTGTCGTTCGGCCCATTGCCACCCCAGAAGATCTTCGTCGAGACAACCAGATCCGATCTCCGAAAAGATTTGAAGATCTCACCGAGCATCGACTCTGCTATTCCGGACGCGTAAGCCTCCGCCGTGTCAAAAAAGTTGATACCCGCATCGAAGGCTCTCTTAACAAGGGTTTTTGCAGACTCGAAATCGAGTTGGTTTCCGAACGTGATCCAGCTCCCCAAGGAGAGCTCACTGACCTTCAATCCCCATTTTCCAACCTTTCTGTACTCCATAGTGCAACCTCCCCATGCTGGTATTTCGATCGAAAGGATTATACAATTTTCAGTGTAGAATCAGAAGACGTTGGAGGGTTGGATCTTGTTCGACCTGGTCTACTGGCTGGTGGTTCTATCGACCGTCGTGACTCTCGCGTTCGCGTGGGGTGTTTTCCTCAATCAAATCTTGCGCGGTCGAACGGAGCGTGACGAAGAATACGAAAAGTTAGAGGAGAGAATTTTGGAACTGATGGGTCAGTTCCGTCACATGTCTGCGCTAAGACTCAGAATGCTCGAAAAAAAAATAGAGGAAATGAAAGCGCTGATCAAACAGGCGAACTCTCTGTACAGCCAGCTGTGCGTTCGTGAAGCTGAGCTGATGGGTTCTTTCAGTAAGGTGGAGACCGAACGATTTGAAAGCGATGTGAAGGAACGAGACGCACAAAAAGTGACAGAAGAAGATGCCATCGAGACCGAAAACTCGAAGAACGAACTCCAGGACTCAGATCTTTCCATCGAGCGTAAGATACTGCTCATGTACCAGGAGGGTAAGGACGAACAGCAGATTGCCAAGGAACTCAACATGGGGGTTGGAGAGGTCAGCCTTGTTCTCTCGCTGTTCCGTTTCCGGAGTGATTCACACCCATGACTTTCAGGAAAGCTTCGACCACCTTAGGATCGAGCACGTTCCCGCTCATCTGTTTTATCATTTCGATAGCCTGTTCCTTAGTGTAAGCCTTTCGGTAAGGCCTATCGCTCGTCAAAGCCTCGTAAATGTCCGCCACGGCGATGATTCTCGATGGCAACGGGATCTGCTCTCCTGAGAGTCCGTCCGGATAGCCAAGACCGTCCCAATGTTCGTGGTGGTGTCTCACCCATCTGGCTTCTTCTCGCAACCCTTTGACACTCTTGAGCAGTTCTTCGGACTTGACCGGATGGGTCTTGATTATTTCGAACTCGGCGTCTGAGAGCTTTTCGGGTTTTCCAAGAATGTAGTCAGGTATGCCTATCTTTCCAACGTCGTGCAGCATGCAGGCCATCTTTATTCTTTCGCACAGCCTTTCGCTGAGACCCAGAGCTTTAGCGACGCTGTGGGCAAGCTCTGCCGCGCGTTCACTGTGACCATAGGTGTAGAAATCGCGCAGCTCCAAACTCTTCACCATCAGTTTGAGTTTGTCCAGCTTGGACTGTTCGTACTCGTTCCTGAACATGTTTCCAACCTGTATCGCCGTGAGTATTGCGAAAACGAGCGGCACGGCCGAGATTCCCACCAGCTCGTACAGCAGGTAGGAAACGCTCGCAAGCGGAAGCATGAACGAGGCGCTCAGGAGTGGACTGCGTGTGGCAAGCTTTAAACTGGCGAGCATTCCAACGTTCCCACCGAAGTAAATGGCGAAAGCCGACAGCATCGCGTTCGAGAACATGTAAACGATACCCACCAGCAGTACGAGCCACATGTTCGTTACAAGGTTCTCCGTTCTCAGGGTTCTGTAAGTTATCAATGCGAGGAAGGTGCTGAGGCCTATCTGGGATACGTTGAAAACGTAGCTGGTCGGCCGCTTGCTCTTCACGAGGAACAGACCGGTGAAGATCAGGGACAAAGATCCAACCAGGATGGCGGCAGCATTCTGAAGAACGATCGAAGCTAGAACGTTTATCAGCATTCCGCCCGTGATCCTCACTTGTGGTTTCACAGCATTGTTTACCCAAAAGCCGATTGCTTCTGAGGCTATCCCGAAGGCGAGAAACAGAAAGAAGGTCCAATTCAACTGTGTGGGCCGGTTTTCAAGAAGGCTTATGAATGCAAAAACGTACAGCACGAACAACAACAGAGAATAGTACAAGAAAGCCTTTCTCACATCATCAACTCCGCTCGCGCCTGCCGGGGGTGCCCGCGCGATTTCAACGTCTCACCAAACTTCAATATTACCAACCGCAGAAATCAACATTGCCAAGAAGCTTCCGGCAACGAGCAGTATCTTCCACAGTTTTTTCATGGCTATCCCCCCCTTACCCGGTTTTTTTCGATCGTCTCCGCTTTCTCTCCGCTGAGGGGACAGCCCCGGCAGGAATTTTTTATTCCAGAGCTTTTGTGATTCTTTCGACGATCTCCTTGACACCCCTCCGGTTCAACGCAGAATAAGCTATCACTTCGCTACTGAACTGTTCTGAAAAGTATCTTACCACTTTTTGTAGCTGAGCTTCACTGAGCTTATCCGTCTTACTCAACACGATCAACAGGTTCAACCCGTAATACGCACAGTACTCTACGAACATTCTATCACTTTCCTGGACGTCGAGTCTACTGTCAACCAGTAAAACGCTGAGCTTGATCTCTTCCCTTCTCAGTGAAAAATAACTTTCAATGAGTTTCTTCCAGAGTTGTCTTTCCAACTTGGAGACGGCAGCGTAACCGTATCCGGGTAGATCCACAAAGTAGTAGCGCTCGTTGACGAGGTAAAAGTTGATCGTCCTTGTTTTACCCGGTGTCTTACTCACCCGGGCAATTTTCTGGTTGAAGAGGACGTTGAGAAGCGTTGATTTCCCAACGTTCGACCTTCCGGCGAAGCAAACCTCGCCGGCCAGCGGTTGTGGAAACTGTTCAACACTGCGTGCACCCACGACGAAACGAACGCTTTTCACAAACACGACTCTCTCACTGCCTGTTCGATGTTGTCTATGAGTATGATTTCTAAGTCTCGGAGCACTTCCTTTGGTAACTTCAGCAAGTCTTTCTCGTTCGCCTTCGGTAGCAGAACCCGTTTGATGTTGTACCTGTGCGCCGCGAGAACTTTCTCCTTCACACCTCCGACTGGCAGAATCTTACCTCGCAACGTGATCTCACCGGTCATCGCGGTGTCGTTCCTCACTTTCCTTTTCAGCGCACTTGAAATGATCGCAACGCTCATCGTTACACCAGCCGATGGGCCATCCTTCGGCACGGACCCTTCTGGAACGTTTATGTGAATGTCGTTGCTCTCAAAAAGAGTTTTCGCATCTGACCCGCAGAAGGATCTTGCGACGCTCAACGCGATTCTGGCAGATTCTCTCATGGTTTCTCCAAGCCGTCCAGTGAGGATGAGCTCTCCTCTGCCCGGGATCAGGGCACATTCGACGAGCACCATCGTTCCACCGTACTCTGTCCAGGCGAGTCCCTGAACGGCTCCGATCTCTGCCTGCGATAGAGACGGAAGATCCAAGTTTCTCTCCGGGCCGAGTATTTCAGCCAGCTTACGCACGTTCACCATGAAGTTCTTCTGGCCCTGCTCGAGGTTCAGAACGGCTGTCCTGACGATTTTTTCCAGATCTCTTGTGAGTTGTCTCACACCCGCCTCCCTCGTGTAGGAACGTATGATCTTCATGATTGCGGCGTCGCTGATTTTGAAAGTTCCTCGCTCAAGGTTGTGCTCGGTTAGGATCTTTGGAAGTATGTAGTTCTTGGCAATCATGAACTTCTCCTGCTCGGTGTAGCTTTCGATCTCTATGATCTCCATTCTATCCAAAAGTGCTGGTGGGATCGTGTGTGTCACGTTCGCCGTAGTGATGAAAAGCACCTGTGAGAGATCGAAAGGCAGTTCGATGTAGTGATCGAGGAATTCTTTGTTCTGCTCTGGATCCAACACTTCGAGCAACGCGGCGGCAGGATCACCCTGAAAACTCACCGCGAGTTTGTCGATCTCGTCGAGTAACATGACGGGATTTTTGCACTGCGCGGTTCTGATCATCTGAACGATGCGACCCGGCATCGCGCCGACGTAAGTGCGTCTGTGACCTTTGATTTCCGCCTCATCTCTCAGACCACCGAGGGACATCCTCACAAACCTTCTGTCCAGCGCCTGCGCGACGGCGCGTGCGAGCGAGGTCTTACCCACCCCCGGTGGCCCAACGAGACACAGTATCGGTGATCTCACGCTCTTGCTCCTCTTTCTCACTGCGAGGAATTCAAGGATCCTCTGTTTCGCTTCCTCCAGACCGTAATGACTCTGCTCGAGAATTCTCTGAGCCTGGCTGAGATCTGTGTTCTCGGGCAGGACAGTCTGCCATGGCAGATTCAAAATCCAGTCCAGATAGGATCTCACCACGGTCGCCTCTGCGGAGTACGGTGACATTTGTTCCAACCTCTCGATCTCCTGCAGGGCCTTCTGCTGTACGTAATCGGGAAGGTTCAGTGTGGAGAGTTTCTGTCTGAGCTGGGCCGTTTCGCTGTTTTTCTGCCCGAGTTCTTCACTTATTGCCTTCAGTTTCTCTCTGAGAAAGAATTCTTTCTGCGTCTCCTCGATTCTCTTTCTCACCTTGCTGTCAAGCTCTCGCTCTATTTCGAGTAATTCATTTTCCCGTATCAGGATCTCCAAGATCTGTTCCAGTCTTCTGGTGGGGTGTGTTTCATCCAAGAGACGCTGTTTCTCGTCGTTAGGGATCACCAGCAAAGAAGCGATCAGGTCTGAAAACTTGTCTGCATCGTTGACGCGAAGAACGCCTTCGATCATCTCTGGAGAGTATCTCTGCGTGTAGTGCGCGTACTTCAGAAAATTCTCGCGAACACTCCTGATGAACGCTTCGACCTTTTTACTTTTTCTGTATCTCGCTTTCGTGATCTCGATCTCTGCTATCGTTGGCTGCTCCTGACTGACGGTTCTGATCCTCGCACGCGCTTTTCCTTCGAGCAGGACCCTGAAGCTTCCATCTGGAAGATGCACAGCCTGCAACACGATGCAGACCGTTCCTGTGTTTGAGGATTCAGACGAAACGTCTTTCTGGTAGATCGCGAGAATGTATCTGTTGTAAGATTCGATGGACAATTCCAAAACCCCCAACATTTCTTCCGTGCTCACGTGGACCGGAACTACGGTCTGCGGAAAGACCACGGGCCCTCCGACAAGCCTGAGAACGGGGAGCGTGGAAGGTATGGACTTTTCCCCGGTTGTTTCCTGCGCGAGTTTTTCAAGCTTTTCGAATTTGCCCAACTTCCAACCACCTCTTCGAAAGCTCATTCAAGAATCGTTCATCGTGCGACTCTACCGAAACGGTTCTTCCATTCTCGCAGAAACCGAGTGAAATCTTTATCTCTTCACCGCTCCAGAAAGATTCGACCTTGTCTGCCCACTCTATGAAGGTGATTCCATCCCTGCGCTCGAGAATTTCCTCGATCTCCATGAGCAACTCTGTGTCTCTTCCTACCCTGTACAGGTCGACATGGTAAACTTTGAGCTTGCCCTCATAGAGGTTCATCAGGGAGAAAGTGGGGCTCCGTATCTGCGATGAATCCAACCCGAAGGTAGGTGCACAGTGCTTGACAAAACTCGTTTTACCGCTGCCGAGTTCTCCGACGAGCAGGACTACGGTCCCAGGTGTGATGAGGCTGGAAAAGACCTGTGCGAATCTGGCGAACGACACCTGGTCCAGGCAGCCAAAATCTTTTCTCATCGCTCGCTTCCTTTTACCTTATTTATTATTTCCAGCACCTCTGAATGTACCTTTCCGTTGCTGAAGAGGTACGCTCCACTCGAAAGGTTCGCTTGTTTGCCATCCAGATCGGTGACGCATCCACCGGCTTCGGGAACTATGAGTAAGACCGGTGCAACGTCCCAGGGGTTGGCACGCCTGGCGACAAAGAAGTCGAACCGTCCACAGGCCACGTAGGAAGCGGCAAGGACAGCGCTTCCCATCATGCGCATTCTGCGCACGCGTTTTTCTATGGCGTTCACGAAATGGCCCGTGAATCCCACATAGAAACCGACGTTCCCTATCGATTCCCGAAGCGTCGCATTAGTCGATACACTGATCTTTTCACCGTTCCTGTACGCACCTTCGCCTTTCACAGCATAGAAAGTTTCGTTCAACACAGGATCGTGGACGACACCGATCAGAACGTCGCCAAATTCTGAGTACGCTATTCCAACGGCAAAAGACGGCAAACCGTGCACGAAGTTCATCGTACCGTCTATCGGATCCACGATCCAAAGCTTTTGGCCCGTTTCGAAGCGATCTTCCTCGGCGAGTATCGCTTCGTGCGGGAAGTATCTTTCGATCTCGCTCACGATCATCTGTTGCGCTTGCTTATCGCAATCGCTCACTATGTCCTGAAAAGAGCTCTTCTCTCTCACGTTCAGCGCGTTACCCCAGTGCTGTAGAAGGTAAAAACCAACGCGACGTGCGAGTTTTATTGCAAAATCGAGCCTGTCCAAGTACATCGCCTCCCACGAAAGAATAAGGGGTCCTGACGGACCCCATTGTGGTGGGTGCGGCAGGGATTGAACCTACGACCTCTTCCTCGTCAAGGAAGCGCTCTCCCACTGAGCTACGCACCCACACACCTTAAATATACCACAGCACGCGGAAAGATTCAAGAGGCAGCTGGGTCCTGTGGGAAGAATCTTTCGACTGAGTCACAGTGTGATCTCATAAAGTGTGATGTGGAATCGCCACAGCGTGAAATAGAAGGATTTCGTGAGAAAATTGAGGATAGATGGGAATAGATGACCGTATGTTGGCTGAAAGCGTCAGAAATCAAGGATAGCACTGTTTGAATGGATAAAACACTTCTGGCAAAATAAACCACAGGTTACGTGTTTTACAGGGAACTTAAACTGAGAATGAGAAGGGGAAAAAAAGAGGTATGCAATACAAATTCGCAATAGATGAAAACAAACTCAAAGAATTCTACTATGAACCTTACGAATTCAACGGTCATCGCCTGTACAGAAGGGTTTTAATCCTCAAGAAAAGTGGCCTGCTCGGTGAAATTGCCAGTTACAAATTGCTTGATTTCATTGTGCCGGATCTGGGTGTGAACGAGCTGTTGCCTTTCATCAAACCCATTTCAGACGTTATGATTCAAAGGTTCCTCCTGCCTGGCCGTGGAAAGATGATCAAGAAGTCCTTCTGGTTTGGACTGAGAGGATGGGCTTACATCGGTTTTCTGGAAGGTGAGGAAAAATTGTTCAACGACATGAGGAGAGAATTCAAGGAAGCTCTGAAGGTGGAGGAGCACCAGTAATACAGAGAGAGGAGGTATCGTGATGATTTTGGTGCTGTTTCTCGTAGCAGCAGTGTTGTTTGGGGTGGCGTACAAACTCTACGGCGGTTGGCAGGAAAAGTTGTACGGTCTGGACAACAAAAACAAGACCCCGGCTCAGGAACTGTACGACGGAGTTGATTACGTGCCAACTCACCCTGTTGTACTCTTGGGACACCATTTCTCCAGCATCGCGGGTGCCGGCCCCATAGTCGGGCCAATCACGGCCGGTTCAATGTTTGGCTGGCTGCCTGCCTATCTGTGGATCCTGATCGGCTCTATCTTCATTGGTGGCGTGCACGACATGGGTGCCATAGTGGGATCGATACGCCACAAAGGTCTCAGCGTGGGAGAGCTCATAAATCGCTACATAAGTAAGCGTGGGAAAATGTTGTTCAACGCGTTCGCCTGGTTCGCTCTGGTACTCGTTGTATCGGCCTTCTTACAGCTTGCCGCTACTTCGTTTGCGGGAGATCCGGCGGTTGCTTTTACCGCGGTTCTTTACATAGTGGTTGCGATCGTGTTCGGTATTCTGGTCTACAGGTTGAACGTACCGCTGCTGTGGGCCACCATCATTGTGCTCCCACTGGTTGTGGGTGGAATTTTCTGGGGAAACTATTCGGAATGGGTACAATCTGCTTTTAGACTGAGCCTCAACACGTGGCAGTGGATATTGATCGTTTACATATTTGTGGCTTCCGTGCTTCCTGTCTGGCTCCTGCTCCAACCGAGAGATTACATCTCCTCGTGGTTTTTGTACTTCGCAGTGATCATCGCCACGATAGGTATTCTGTTCGGTGGAAGCAGGTACCATGTAAATCTGGAAAGTTTCAAAGGTTGGTATGCAGGCGGGGATAACTACCTGTGGCCTATCCTGTTCATCACCATCGCGTGTGGCGCGATCAGTGGATTCCACTCGCTGGTTGGTAGCGGGACAACGGCAAAACAGTTGAGGTACGAGAAAGATGCCAAGCTCATTGGTTACGGCGGTATGTTGCTGGAAGGGTTGGTCGCAGTCATAGCCCTGATCACCGTGATGATGGCCGGCAAAATCCTGTCTCCTGCGCCGGGTTTGCCAGCGAATCCACAGTACACGTTCGGAGTCGGTTTCGCCAAGTTCTGGAGTTTGTTTGGACTTCCGGAGAAGGTTGGCATATCCTTCGGTATGTTCGCCATCAACACGTTCATACTCACCTCGCTGGACACCGCAACACGCCTTGGCAGATATCAGCTTCAGGAGCTGACCTCAGGTAAACTGGACAAGTACAGCTCAACGCTCATCACAGTCTTAGCCGCACTATTACTGGTCTTCATGAAGAGCGGTCAAACGCCGGTTTGGAGACTCATCTGGCCGGTGTTCGGCTCGGCCAACCAGCTAACGGCAGGCCTGGCGCTGCTTGGAATAACGGCTTACGTGATCAAGGCCTTGAAAAAGCCCGCGTGGTTCACCGGCTTACCCATGGTGTTCATGATCGTGACGACCTTGTTCGCGCTGGTGCTTCTGGTCAAGGCCAACTTGAAGGGCGCCACGCTCCCCTTGGGAATCATCTCTATAATACTCATAGTCCTGGCGATCTGGTTGGTGATAGAGGGCTATCTGGCACTTGCGAGGAGAGGAACAAAAGAAGAGGTTCAATCGAAAGCACAGACGGAAACACAGTCTCGAAGTTGAGACGGCGTTCTGGCCGGCGTTGATACGATCGAAACCTTCGGCGTGCAGGGGCCTGGTTTGGGTTTGAACCCAGACCAGGCCTTAACATTTCTTCCAGAAACCTCGGTCGGAGGGAAGGTTCGCTTAAAATTTCGATGGATCGTTCCATAAATACAACTGTCTGGAATGTGCCCGAAACCAACCGTGTCGAGCAAACGATGGTATAATCTTGTGGAAAAAAAAGTGGCATGGATTTTCACAGGAGGTGTTTGTATGAAATCCATACGATCGAGGATCTTGTTCTGGTTTTTGACAACGACACTAGTGTTCCTTGCAATTTTAGGTTTGTTTGTTTATTTTCAAACAAGGAACACCGTCCTTCCTCTCACGCAGGAACTGGCACTGCAGATCGTGGACGGAAACGCTCGAATGGTTTCTGAGTGGTTGAGTGGCCGTTCGTTCGAACTCAAATCTATCGCTATGGGTCTGGAGAGCATGGCGGCGATAAAGATACTGCAGATGAAAGACGTGGTTTCCGGAACGCTCTATTCGATAGCTCTACAGTTGTCGGCTAAGTTGAAGGAAAGGAAGGAAGTGTTCGACACGTACTTCGTGGCGGACTATCGCGAAGGTTTGCTCTACGAAACTGACGGCACGAATGTCGTTGAATCGAGCGCCAAAGAAAGGGAATTCTACAGAAAGATCATAGTGGAAAAGCAAGACTCATTCATGGGTGAGTTGCACGTGTCAGCGCTGACGAAACGTCCCGTTTTCATCATCGCCCACAAAGTCGTCGATTCGCTGGGCGATGTCGTGGGCGTGTTCGGTGCAACGATCCCTCTGGAAAGTTTGTGCAAAATGACGTCGCAGATTGCGATGGGCGAGGCAGGTTACGGCTGGATCATCGATGGTAGTGGTCTGGTTCTGGCGCATCCTGAAAAGTCCTTCGTTGGACAGTTCAACGTTCTGAAAAGTTCGCAGGCAGGTTACAAGGGTTTGGAGGAACTCGGGACAAAGATGGTCAAGGGTGAGCAGGGTTTTGGAACCATCTCCGCGCCGGACGGTAGGAAATTGTTCCTCGCCTTCACGCCGATTCCAGGAACACCGAACTGGACTCTGGGACTCTCGAAAGAAGAACAGGCATTGTTCTCGAGAGCGAACAGGATGATACTCATGGTGCTCGTGGTTCTGATGATCATCGTTGGCATGATCGTATTCGTCTCCTTCATCGTCGGACAGAGCATAGCCAGGCCCATAAAATCCCTGGCGGAATCCGTTCAGAAGTTTGGTTCCGGTGATTTGACGGTCGAATTTTCTGTCAAAGTCAGGGATGAAACTTCGCAGATAGCTTCCGCTCTCAGGAACATGGCCCAATCTTTGAGAAGCTCTCTTGGTCTGACTAAGGACTCCGCAGCTGAACTCGACAGGTTCTCAGGACAGCTCGAAACGGTTGCAAGAGAGAGCGAAGAGGTTGCGATGAAGCTGAATGAGGAGGCAGAGGAACTGAACAAGAACGTTCAAAATGTTTCGGCTTCCATGCAGCAGGTTGGCTCGGGAGTGGAAGAGGTCGCGGCGAGTGCACAGAACGTTTCCAGATCTGCACAGCAGTTGAGCGAGAGATCACAGAAAGTTTCTAAGGCTGCCAAAGAGGGCGAACAGGCCGTTGAAAGGATAATCGAGATCGTGAACTCCGCCAGACAGATATCGGGCTCCACTGTTCAGACTGTGAGTAAGCTTGCGGAGGATGCGAAGAACGTTGCGACGGTTGTCGAGACTATAAACGCCATCGCCGAACAGACGAACCTGCTCGCACTGAACGCGGCCATCGAAGCTGCCAGGGCTGGTGAAGCGGGTCGAGGCTTTGCAGTGGTTGCCGACGAGATAAGAAAGCTCGCAGAACAGAGCAAGAAGGCGACAGGCGACATAGCCAGCATTTTGAAAAAGATTCAACAGGGTGCGAAAGAAGCAGACGAGAAGACGAACGAGACGGCCAGAGCTGTTGAAGAAGCTGCGGTGCGGGCATCTGAAGTGGGTGGAAGGTTGAAGGATATACTGGCTGAGGTCGAATCGATGACCACTATGGTCGAATCGACCGCTGCCAGTGCACAGGAACAGAGTGCGGCAGCGCAAGAGATGGCCAGCGCCGTTGACAGCACAACGAAGGCCATGGCAAACATAGCCGCAAGGATTGAAAGGATGGTAGAAGGCATCAGAAAACAGGCACAGCTGGTTGTGGAGACACGACAGATTGGAGATGAACTGAGGCAAATTTCGAGCAAACTTTTGGAATCGCTCGGAAAATTCAAGTTGTGAAGATCTGGTTTGTCCCATTCGGCGCCGCAGCTGCGGCGCTTTTCATCTTTCTGAGCGCGATGTATAATCCGATTGTGAGAAAATCTGGCGGGCGAGGATCAGTACAATGAAACAGATCTTCATCAGCGATCTGCACATAGGTGATGGATCGGCGAAAGACGACTTTCAGTTCGATGATGAGCTGATCGAGCTTTTGGAGCACTTCGAAGCCCAGCCGGACACCGAGCTGGTCATAGTGGGTGACGGTCTGGAATTGCTCGAAAACCGGGCTGTGAAAGATTTCGGCTTGGTCTCCTTCGAGACACTGGTTTCTTCACTGGATGGAAAAGTGATCTCGGACATAGAAAAGAAACATCCGCAGCTCTTTGAGAGTTTCAGAAAATTCTCGAAGCACCACAGGATCACGTATATCGTTGGTAACCATGATTATTATCTCCTCGCGAATCATAGGCTGAGAGAAGAGCTGGTGGATAGATTGAACTGCGAAGTGGTACCTTATTACTACAACGAAGAGATAGGACTCCTCGCCCTTCACGGTAACCAGTTCGATCTCATCAACAAATTTTCCAGAAGTCGCGATGGGACGCTTGTCCCTCCCTTGGGAGACTATCTGGCCAGATACATGATGTTTCACTTCGACGAGTACCTCGAATCGCTGGTTCCTGAAGAGATACTGTCCGATTACGATAACGTGAGGCCCAGCTTGGACGTGTTCCACTGGTTCGAACGGGTGCTGGAAGTTTACGATCTCGGGGTGGACATTCTGGAGCTCTGGATAAGCACGTTTTTGAAAATGATGCAAACCGTTGAGGCCCGCATGTGGATGAAGGAGAACTTTCCCTACTTGAGATGTCTTTCCAAAATTTTCCTGAACAAGTGGGGCGGTATAACGCTCGGCTCTTTGCTCATCAGGGCTACGATGAAGATCAGGGGTGCGCGCCGCAGCGACTATCTTTTCAAGAGGGCAAGGAAACTTCTGAAGGAAGGGAAGATCGAAGCGCAGGAGATGATCGGTTACGCCGATGGTGATATCCATCTGCCGAAACTGAACGTCGTGGTTTTCGGCCACATACACCATCACGCGTTTCGCATCGTGCCGGTCAAGGGGCAGAACAGGTTCTACATAAACTGTGGCACCTGGCGGCCCGTGGTGGAGAAAGTCAACGGACGAAAAAAATACGGTTTTCAGAAGAAGGCAGAACTCTTCTATGCGGTTGTCTCGGTCCCGAGAGAAGGAGATTTAGAGATCACAACGAACGTGAAGAACAAGACCAGCAGGAGCAAATTCTTGTGAGGTGATACATTTGCTCAGAAGGTTGATCCATAATCTGTTGGAGGATGTGCTGAAAGAACTCGGACTGTCTTACCATTTCGACGTCGAAATTCCCCCGGAAGGGTTCGGCGATTTCTCAACGAACGCAGCGTTCGTGGGTGCCAGGCACGCGAAGTGCTCTCCCATGGTGCTCGCAGAAAGGATAGTGGAAAAACTTAAGAACAAAGATGTGTTCGATTCGGTGGAGATTGCAAAGCCTGGGTTCATCAATTTCAAGCTCAGCAAGAAGGCGTTCATCGATGTTCTGAAAGAGATAATAAGCAACGATGGTTATCCCATCCACAGATCCGAACCTCTGAAAGTTCAGTTCGAGTACGGCAGTGCCAATCCCACCGGTCCTTTCACTGTCGGTCACGGGAGGCAACTCGTCATAGGAGATGTGCTCTGCAACGTTTTCGAAGAACTCGGCTACGAAGTGACCAGGGAGATGTACATAAACGATGCCGGAAGGCAGATAAGCTTGCTCGCGAAGTCTCTGTGGGTACGGTACAACCAGCTGCTCGGTGTAGAGAACCTTCAGATACCCGAGGATGGTTACAGAGGAGAATACCTGATAGACATCGCCAGAAAGCTTCTGAACGAGGTTGGGGATGTCTACAAAAACCGCTGGGACCCAGAAACGGAAAAATTCTTCAAACGCTACGCCGTCGACAGCATACTGAGCAGCATGAAAGAAGACCTCGAGTTGCTCGAATGTGACTTCGACGTGTATTTCTCCGAAACGAGTTTGATAGAGGACGGAACCGTTCAAAAGGTCCTCGAAATTCTGAAAGAGAAAGGGTTCATCTACGAAAAGGACGGTGCGGTATGGTTGAAGGTTTCCGAGTTCGTCAACGACGATGATAAAGTGCTCATAAAGAGCGATGGGAGTTACACTTACTTTCTGACCGACATTGCCTACCACTTCAACAAGTACACGAGAGGTTTCCAAAAGGTGTACGACATATGGGGTAGCGACCATCACGGTCACATACCGAGGATGGTCGCCGCAATGAAGGCCTTAGGTATTCAGGATGGATTCTTCAACGTCATACTCCACCAGTTCGTGACGCTGAAGCGTGGTGAAGAGATCGTTCGAATGTCGACGCGCGCCGGTGAGTTCGTGACCTTGCGGCAGCTGGTCGAAGAGGTTGGAAAAGATGCGGCTCGCTATTTCTTTGCCATGATAGATCCCAACACGCACATGCTCTTCGATCTGGAACTCGCAAAGGCGAAGAGCATGGACAATCCGGTTTACTACGTTCAGTACGCACACGCGAGGATCTGCAGCCTTTTCGAGCAGGCGAAGAACAAGTCGATAGCTTTCAACAAAAACTCTGACCTCGAACTACTGGGTGACCCTGCGGAACTGGCGCTGGTAAGGAGGCTCGATCTGTTCGAAGACGCCCTCAGGGAAGTTGAAAAGACGCTTTCACCCAACAAACTCACGCAGTATCTCGAAGCGCTCGCCTACGATTTTCACAGTTTTTACACGAAGTGCCTCATTCTCGACCCGGACAATCCACGTCTGTCCAACGCACGTTTGAACCTGTCGTACGCAACCTTGATGGTGCTGAAGAGAGGTCTTTCCCTGTTGAGGGTCAGTGCTCCTGAAAGGATGTGAGTGGTTTGGTCGAGAGGTACGCTCTGTCCCCGATGAAGGAACTGTGGAACGTCGAAGCCAATCTTCGAAGATGGCTCGCGGTGGAACTCGCCGTGATGGAGGCGTACGAAGAGCTCGGTCTGATACCTGCCGGTATGGCTGAGAGGGCAAGGAAAAACGCGAAGATAGACCTTTCTCTGTTCGAGAAGTACGAACAAGAGACGGATCACGAAGTCATCGCGTTCATCAAGATGGCGACACAGAACATGCAGGATGAATCGCGGTACTTCCACTACGGCCTGACGTCATCGGATGTCATAGACACGGCACTTTCCCTGGCACTCGTGGAAAGCTGCGACGTGTTACTGGAAGCGCTCAGCAAGCTTCTGAAATCTCTCTGGCAACTCGCAAACAGGCACAGATACACCATCACGATCGGGAGAACGCACGGGGTACACGCAGAACCGACGAGTTTTGGTTTGAAGGTTCTGAACTGGTATGCAGAAATGAAGAGGAACCAGGAAAGGCTGAAGATCGCCAGAGAACAGATAAGTGTCGGCAAGATCAGTGGCGCGGTTGGAAACTACGCGAACGTTCCACCCGAAGTTGAGGAACTCGCTTTGAAAAAGCTTGGTTTGAGGCCTGCTCCGATTTCCAGTCAAATTGTCAACAGGGATCATCATGCATTTTTCGTGATGGTTCTCTCCCTCATCGCGAGTGGTATAGAAAGGATCGCGACTGAAATAAGACACTTGCAACGAACAGAAGTTTTGGAGGTTCAGGAACCTTTCAAAGAAGGTCAGAAGGGTTCCAGTGCGATGCCACACAAACAGAACCCTATCCTCTGTGAAAGACTCTGTGGTCTTTCCCGCATCGTGAGGTCTTTCGTGAACACGGCTTTAGAGAACAACAACCTCTGGCACGAGAGGGACATCTCGCACTCTTCTGCGGAGCGTTACATCTTTCCAGACATCACCCAGACACTGCACTACATGCTCGTGAAGGCGAACTATCTGATCGAGAATCTCGTCGTGCACGAACGCAGAATGAAAGAGAACGTGGACCTCACACGGGGTCTCGTTTACTCAGAGAAAGTGATGCTCAAACTCGTGGAGAAAGGCATGAAACGCAGTGAGGCTTACGATATCGTACAGTCCTTGGCGCTCAGGTGCTGGAAATCGAAAGAGGATTTCAAAGAGATCGTGGCGCAGAACATACTTCTGCTCAGCAAAGAAGACCTGGAATCGATCTTCGATCCGAATCAGTTTCTGAAGCAGGTCGATCGGATCTTTTCAAGGTTTGAAGGAGAGTGAGTCGTTTGAACAGCGCTGTGATTGGATTGCAGTGGGGAGACGAAGGAAAGGGAAAGGTTGTCACGTACCTTTCGAGGGATTACGATTGCGTCGTTCGTTACAGCGGGGGAAGCAATGCGGGCCACACGGTCGATTACGGACCGTTCAAACTCGTGCATCATTTGGTTCCTTCGGCCGATGCAAGACTGAAGAAAGGTATGTACATCGCGTGCGGCGTCGCGGTCGATCTGAAGGTTCTTCTTGAGGAAATAGAGCAACTTGAAAGTTTCTTTCCACAGGGCAGTGAATTTTTGAGAGTGTCCAAACAGGCGCACGTCGTCGTTCCATTCTACAGAGAACTCGATGGGAAGATCGATTCTGCGCGCAGCGAGCCTGTGGGGACGACCCGGAGGGGCATAGGTTTGTGCTACGCGAACAGAGCGTTGCGCTTCGGACTGAGACTTGAGGATTTTGAGGACGAGGAATTGCTGGAACGCAAACTCAGGGAACTGGCGAGGGTTTGGAATCTGCAAATTGATACGAAATCCGTGCTGAAAGAGTTGATCGAGAGCCACCGTAGGATCTCGCACTTGCTCATCGACAGCGTTGAAGCTTTTGAAGATTTGAAGGGTAAGAACCTCCTGTTCGAAGGCACTCAGGGTGTCCTGCTCGATGTGGATGTGGGAACGTATCCTTACGTGACCTCGACGAACTGTTCGAGCACAGGAGTTCAGGCAGGTTTCGGTTTTCCTGTCAGATTGGATAAGATCATCGGTGTGATGAAGGCCTACACGACGAGGGTTGGTGAGGGACCGTTTCCCACCGAACTTAAAGGTGAAGAGGGAGAGAGGATCAGAAAACTTGGGAGAGAATACGGCGCCACCACAGGAAGACCGAGAAGGTGTGGCTGGCTGGATTTCGTCCTTCTGAGGTACGCTGTGAAAGTGAGCGGCTGTAACGAGGTGATCCTCACGAAGGCGGACGTGCTCAACGGTTTTGAAAAGCTGGCTGTGTGTGTTGCCTACGAGATCGACGGAGTGAGAGTTCGAGACGTGAAGAATCTGAGGAACATTCACAAAGCCGTACCCGTCTACGAGGAGATACAAGGTTGGACGGACCTCGAATCACCTTCGTTTGAGAGATTCGTGAAGAGGATCGAACAGGAACTCGGCGTGAGAATTTCCCACGTCTCGACAGGTTCAAGGATCGACGACATGATCGCTCTGTAAAGGGGGGAGGATGGTGGAACTTTTGGAGGCGATAAGAACTCGAAGGAGTATTCGAAAGTACGATTCGAACAAAGACGTGCCGAAAGAGACCATCGAAAAAATCCTCGAGCTGGCTCTGAACGCACCCAGTGCCGGTAACAGACAACCTTGGAGGTTGCACGTTGTGAGGAATTCATCGATGAAAAAGTTGCTCTGCGAGGCGGCGTTCGGACAAACTTACATCGAGGAAGCCCCCTGGGTGATCTGCGTGGTCGCGGTGCCGGAAGAGAGTGCGGCGAGGTACGGCGATAGGGGAAGAAACCTCTACTGTATCCAGGATACCGCCGCTCTGATCACTTACATCATGTTGATAGCGAGAGAATTCGGCCTGGATACGTGCTGGATCGGAGCTTTCGATGAAGATCGAGTGAACGGAATACTGAAATTGCCCACCGGTCAAAGGTGCGTTGCGATGCTGCCGGTTGGCTATGCGGCGGAACCGAGAAGAGATAGGCCCAGAAAACCGTTGAAAGAGATTCTCACATTTCATGAGTGAGGAGGTTTGAAAAATGGCGGTGAACCTGACTGGAAGATCCCTGCTGACGTTGCTCGAGTACACGCCTGAGGAAATAAGCTATCTGCTCGATCTCTCGTTTCAGGTGAAGAGAGAAAGCAGAGCGAAGGTGGTTCACAGAAGGTTCGTCGGAAAGACCTTAGCGATGATATTCGAAAAGAGATCAACCCGAACCAGGCTCGCATTCGAAACGGCCTTTGCCGAGGAAGGTGGCCATCCCATCTTTCTTTCCATCCAGGATATTCAGCTCGGTGCCAAGGAGTCCATCGAAGACACGGCCAGAGTATTGGGCAGAATGGTTGACGCGATCATGTTCAGGGGATTCAAGCAGGAAACTGTTGAAGCGCTCGCAAAGTACTCGGGTGTGCCCGTCTACAACGGCTTGACGGACGTCTTTCACCCAACGCAGGTGCTGGCAGATCTGATGACCGTGCAGGAAGTCTTTGGAAGGTTGAAAGGCATCAAACTCGTGTTCATGGGCGATGGAAGGAACAACATGGCCAATTCGTTGATGATAGGTTGCGCCAAGATGGGTATGCACTACGTCATATGCTCTCCGAAAGAGCTGAGGCCGGATGAAAAACTGCTCAGAACGTGTCTTGAAGTCGCAAAAGAGACAGGTGCGACGATCCAGATAGAAGAAGATCCAGAGAAGGCCGTTGAAGGAGCCGACGTGATTTACACAGACGTTTGGGCTTCCATGGGAGAGGAAGACAAACAGGCCGAACGCGAAAGACTGTTGAGGCCATACCAAGTGAACGAACAGCTGATGAAAAAGACGGGTAAGAATGAGACGATCTTCATGCACTGCTTGCCGGCTGTGAAAGGACAGGAAGTCACGTTCGAGGTTATTGAGGGAAAGCAGAGCAAAGTGTGGGACGAAGCAGAGAACAGAAAGCACACGATAAAGGCACTCATGATAGCCACCCTGTTATGAAAAAAGCGGAGCCTGAAGGCTCCGCTTTCTTCTCTGCTCGACTCTCAGTTTATGGGAGTCACATTGACGGCTTGGGGTCCCTTGCTACCTTGCTGAATCTCAAACTGAACCTTCTGGCCTTCTCTGAGCGTCTTGAATCCATCCACCTTGATCGCAGAGAAGTGTACGAAGACGTCTTCTCCGTTGTCTCTGGTGATGAAACCGTAGCCCTTCTTTGAGTCGAACCACTTAACTGTACCGTTGTACATACTTCTAACCTCCTACTGACTGGTGCTTCCTGCACCGTGATGATCTAATATAACACGGATGGGAGAGTGAAGGGATGGAGAGCGAGAAAAAAACCTGGGTGGAATACAGTTGTTACAATGGGCCCGTTGATCGCTGCTCGAGCCAATGAGTTATAATGAAAAGCGTGATTTTCTGTTCTTTAGAACGCACAGATGACATTCACAGTCGAATCCAGGGGACGTTTGTGAAGGGAGGTAAGGACCATGGGAGGCTGGAAGAGATGTCCGCAGTGTGGGGAAAGAAGCAGAAACAACGCGAGAAAGTGTCCTTCCTGCGGTTATATCTTCGAGAAAAAGGAATGTCCGGACTGTGGCGCAGTGATCGATGATGACATCGACGAATGCCCAATTTGCGGCTGGGTCTTCTCAAAAGAAGCGTACAAAGATACGTACGAAGAATACGAAGAAGATTTTGATTACGAAGATCTTGAAGACTTCCACGACCTCTCTGATTACGAAGACGAAGATTGAGGTGGAGCGATGATACTGCTGAAAAATGCCACAGTGTACACTCCTCAACCGGCTGGCAGAAAAGATATTCTCATCGCAGACCGCATCGTTGCGATCGACAGCGATCTCGTTGTATACGTACCGAATCTCAATGTGATCGATTGTACAGGTAAGATTGCCGTTCCGGGTTTCATTGACAATCACGTTCACATCGTTGGAGGAGGCGGTGAGGGAGGGTTCAGGACCAGAACTTTTGAGATTTCCTTCTCGGATCTGGTACGGGCTGGTATCACAACGGTGGTCGGTTGTCTCGGGACGGATGGTGTGAGCAGGAGTTTGGAAGCGCTCTACGCCAAAGCGAAGGCTCTGGAAGAGGAAGGTGTTTCGAGCTACATTTATGTTGGTTCTTACCGCGTACCCGTTGTGACGCTCACCGGGAGTGTTATCAGGGACTTGGTTCTGATAGACAAGGTCATAGGTGTCGGTGAAATAGCGATCAGTGATCACAGATCTTCGCAGCCAACCCTGGAAGAACTGAAGAGGCTCGCAGCGGATGCACGGATCGGGGGTATGCTGAGCGGCAAGGCTGGGTTGGTCAACGTCCACGTTGGTGATGGTGCCGGAATGCTTCAACCTCTCTTGGAGATTGTGAAAGGAACGGAAATACCCGTAACACAGTTTCTTCCCACGCACATCAACAGGAATTCCAGATTGCTGAATTCCTCGATCGAATGGTTATCGATGGGAGGATTCATCGATTTGACGACGAGCGTGTCCGACCTTCTCGACGACGAACTGCTACCCTGGCGCGCATTTCAAGAATTCTTGGCGGAGGGATTCGAGTCTCAGGTCACATTCAGTTCCGATGGGCAGGGAAGTTTGCCACGTTTCGATGAAAAAGGTAATTTCGTTGGACTCGGTATCGGCAAAGTTTCAACGCTTTACGAGCAGGTTAGATTGGCCGTGGAACACGGTACACCGCTTGAAAAAGCCCTGTTGCCGATCACAAAAAACGTAGCAACGATTTTGAAGCTCAGAAGCAAAGGCTCGGTACGTGTCGGAATGGACGCAGACATCGTCCTTTTGGATCAGGACCTCAACATAGACACCGTGATCTGCGGTGGAAAGATCCTGATGTTGAACAAAGAACAGCTGGTGAAGGGGACGTTCGAGAGTGAATCGAGTTATAATTGTCCTTGAGAAAAATTGCACTTGGAGGGAAGCGTTTTGGAGAAAGTCCCCAGACCCGTGATACGCAGGTTGGCCGTTTATCTGCGGTGCCTTTCCAATCTTGAGGAAAAGGGTGTACAGATAGTTTCTTCCAAGCAGCTCGCTTCCATGTTGCAAATAAAAGATTCGCAGGTTCGCAAAGACCTCTCTTACTTTGGTAACCTCGGTCAGAGAGGTTCTGGCTACGATGTGAAAAAACTGTCGCAAAAGCTTAGAGAGGTACTGGGACTATACAAGACCTGGTCCGTGATAATCCTCGGGGCGGGTAACATAGGTAAGGCCCTCGCGAACCACAAACGTCTGGAGCAGAACAACTTCAAAATCGTTGCGGTGTTCGATTCCGATAGGCGAAAGATCGGCAGGCAGATCGCACCGGGTTTGAAGGTGAGAGACGTGGCTGAGCTCGAACAGTTCATGAAAGAGAACGGAGCAGACATAGCCGTGCTGGCTGTTCCCGCAACTGTGGCAAACGAACTGGCCTGCCGCCTGGAAAAGGTTGGTATAAAAGGTATCGTGTGTTTTGCACCCACAACGCTGCACTGCAAGATTCCCGTAGAGTACGTCGATATAACTGTGTTTTTCAAAACGTTGGCGCACACCATTGTGAACAGTTCATACAACATATAGTATACTATTGAATGAGAACACAATCGGTAGTATAATCACCCCCGGAAAGGGGGTTTTTTCATGCACGAGATCATCAAAAAGTGGCAAAACGTGTCTCCTTCGGAAAATGCCGAAAAAATACTCAGGGAAAGGTATTATTTGAAGAGTCGAGAAGGGGAGTACCTGGAAAACAGTTGGAAAGATCTTTCCAGGAGAGTGGCGCGCGTTGTGGCGGCCGCCGAGCTCATCAACAATCCTCGACTTCAGGAAAGGACGGTCTCAGAACGACTGGACCACATCAAATTCTGGGAAGAAACGTTCTACGAATTGCTTTCCAGTCGGATCTTCATTCCCAACAGTCCAACCCTTTTCAACGCAGGTATGGGGGTGGACTTCGAACTTCTGTACAAACCGTTGGAAAGCATGAAACTCGAGGATTACGAAAAGATCGTTCAACAACGGAATCATTTGCACATGCTCTCGGCGTGTTTCGTAGTACCCGTTGAAGACAGTATAGACGGCATCTTCACTGCCGTGAAGGAGTACGCACTGATCACGAAAGTGGGAGGAGGTATTGGGAGCAACTTCAGCACTCTCAGACCGAACGGCAGCTTTGTTGCCGGCACTCACGGCAAAGCGTCTGGTCCTATAAGTTTTATGCATGTCTTCAACGCCGCCGTGTCCGTCGTGGAACAGGGTTACAGAAGAAGAGGGGCGCTGATGGGTATTCTGAACATCGACCATCCGGACATCCTCGACTTCATACGTGCAAAACGTGGCAACGATGGAGAACGTGTACTCAGATTCTTCAACATCTCCGTCGGTATCCCCATGCAGCGCGAGGAGATTTTGAGGCTGTACGAGCAGGACGGTTATGTGAGGCTGCACCATCCCAAATGGGTGGGTGAAAAACAGGTCAAAGTCAGAGAGATATTCCAGACGATGGCTCAGAACGCTTGGGAAACCGGAGATCCAGGCATGGTGTTCCTCGGAGAGATGAACAAGTACTACGCACTCTATCCCGTCAGAGAAATAATCTCCACCAATCCGTGCGGTGAGATAGGCTTGGGCCCGTACGAAGCGTGTAACCTCGGTTCGATCGATGTGGCGAAGTTTTACGATGGAAAAAGTTTCGACTGGGAGGCGCTCGAAGAAGTCGTGAGGATCGCAGTTAGATTCTTAGACAACGTGATCGATGTGAACGTCTTCCCCATCGATAAGATAGAAAAAGCAGTTAAAGAATCCAGACGGCTTGGGCTCGGCATCATGGGCTTTGCGGACCTGCTCTACAAAATGGAACTTCCTTACGATTCGGAAGAGGCACGCCAGTTCGCCAGGAACCTCATGGCTTTCATTTCCCTGCACGCCCACGAAACGTCCTCGGATCTCGGTGAAGAGAAAGGGAACTTTCCACTGTTCTCCCAGAGCAGGTACGTGAGGGAAGAAAACTTCGTACCTTTTTCGATGGACGTCAGTGATCACGATGAAGAAATAAAAGAGCATTTCAGGACCAGGGCGAGGAAGCACAAGAGGAACGTGGCCGTACTCGCGATAGCGCCAACCGGCTCGATATCGAACATCGCTGACACCTCGTCGGGTCTCGAACCGAACTTCCTTCTGGCTTACGTGAGGTACGTCAACAAGCAGAGCAGTGGTGAACGGGAACCTTTACTGTACGTGAACGAGGTGCTGAAGAGCAAGATGCCCGCCGAGGTTTTGAAGAGGATCGAGAGCCAGCTGATAGAGAAAGGCAGCCTGAAGGATCTCGACGTCGATGAAAGATGGAAACGTGTTTTTGTCGTCGCACTCGATATCGATCCCATGGACCATCTTTTGATGCAGGAAGCGTTCCAGTGTTACGTTGACAACAACATATCGAAAACGATAAACATGCCGAATTCGGCGACCGTGGACGATGTGCTCGAAATCTACGTGGAAGCTTTGAAACACAGAATTAGAGGCTTGACCGTGTATCGAGACGGCTCGCTGAGGACCCAGGTTCTGACCACGGCGAAGTCTGCGCAGAAAAAAGAAGGGAAATTGCAGTTCTTCATCGTTGATGAGAAACACAAGCTCAGGCCGCGGCCGAGAAAGGAAACGCTCAGGAGCGTGACGAGGAAGTACAAAACTTCCGAGGGTACAACCTACATAACCGTATCGTTCGATGACAACGGCGAAGCCATAGAGATCTTCCTGTCGAACGGCACAGAAACTGCCGAGGCCATAGGAAGGCTTTGTTCTATCGCGTTGCGTGCGGGTGTTTCCCCAGACGAGATCATCGAGCAGTTGACCAAGGTCAAAGGAGAGTACGTGAGAAACGTCGGGCTGGAAATCAAAAAAGCCATCGAGGATTTCTCATCGCTCTGGCCATCGAGCAAGGATGCTGACACCTGGAATGGCACAGTGAAGAGTGCAGAAGAGATAGAAAAGTTCGTCAAAGCCAACAAGCTCGAATGGCAGGAAGGTTACTACGTCGATTCGAACGGAAACGTCTACTGTCCTTCGTGTTTGAGCAAGAATTCTCTGTTCAAGCAGGAAGGATGTATCTCTTGTAGGAGTTGTGGATGGTCCAAGTGCAGCTGAAAACAGAGCCGGCCTGAGGGCCGGCTTTGTTCGATCATTCTTCGGTGTCCTCCGGTCCTTCGACGAGCTTCCTGAGTTCTGCGTCTTTCTCGAGCAGTTCTTCCCACGCTTTTGACACCCGTTCGAACTCCTCTTCGGATTCCACGGAATCTATGTAGAGCGATCCATCCTCGGCCTGCTTCACCTCGAACGGGTAGACGTCACCGAACTGCTCGATCTCTCCCTGTTCGTTCACCATTATCTCTTCACAGATCCAGTACTTCTTCATCCCATCCTCGATCTCCGCAAGGATGACGAAGTGATGCTCGTTGCCCTGTTCGTCCGTGAGTACAAAAACGTCCAGATCTTCATGATCCATGGTACCAACTCCCTTCAAACCGAATGGTAAAACCATCATACCACATTTTTTGACCGTTCATCCTGTGAGGAGAGGATGACGAGCAGGTTAAGAAAGCCAGAAGTTCGCAGGCACAGAGGAGTGTATGGTAAAATTATTTCGGAAAATGTGAAATAAGTTCGGACGAATCACTTTCCATGGCAATTATAGCAGTGGAGGTGGTACAATGAAACATTTAGTTTTCTTGATGATCCTCTCTGCCAGCCTTGCATACGCTTTTTCTGTGGCATTGTTGATCACCGGAGAAGTGGCAGGCAACGCTATATATGAAATGATGGTTGACGGTGCACGCAGAGCAGCTCAAGACTTTGGGATCGATGTAAAAGTCATCGAGGGAGGCTACAATCCCGCCCGCTGGGCGACGTTGCTGGTGAGTTTGGCAGCATCCAAAAGTTACGACTTGATAATAACCTTCACCGAAGGGATGCCGAAGAACGTTGAAAACGCCGCCAGGACCTTCCCAAATCAGAAATTCGTGCTCATGGATGCGTTGGCCCCGGCGCTTCCTAACGTTTACTCTGTGGCCTTCAGGGACGAAGAGATGGCGTACCTGGCTGGTTACTTCGCCGCTATGGTGACCAAGAGCGACATGAGGGGTGCGAACGAACCGTTGAAGATCGGGATGATAGCGGGTGATGTGTATCCAGCCATGATGGAAAAAATGAAACCAGCTTACGAAAAAGGTGCCAGAGATGTTGATCCAAACGTTGAAGTGCTCTTTTCCGTTGTGGGAAGCTGGGCTGATCCGAACAAGGGTGCTGAACTTGCCCAGGCTCAGTACGAACAGGGAGTCGACGTCATCTTTCTGGTGGCGGGTGGATCCGGTATGGGCGCAGTGAGGAAGGCGCGGGAAATGGGACGGTACGTGATAGGTGTCGATTCGAACTACATAGACAAGGACCCGCAGGTCATCCTCGCCTGTGCGCTCAAGCACGCCGATAAGGCGATCTACGAGGTCTTGGCGAGGGCTGTGAGGAATGAACTGAGGTTTGGAACGAACGAAGTGTGGGGTATCAGGGAAGGGATGATCGGGTTCACTTTCGACGATCCGAACTACATCAAGAATGTGCCACAGCACATCAGAGATGAAATGCTCAGAGTGTATGAAAAGTTGAAAGAAGGATCGATACGACCACTACCGTGACCCGTCAACCACTGCTTCAGGTTCTGAACGTTCACAAGACTTTCCACCCATCCGGTGTGCGGGCGTTGAGGAGTGTTAACCTATCCCTCAACGCCGGAACTGTTCATGCCCTGCTTGGTGCAAACGGGGCAGGAAAAACCACGCTCGTGCGAATCCTCGCGGGAGAGTTGCAACCGGACGGTGGTCAGATCCTCGTTGATGGCATCCCCGTCACTTTCCGTAACCCGAGGGACGCGAGATCTTACGGTATCGCGCTGGTTCATCAGAACCTGGCACTCGTGGACGAGTTGACCGTGCTCGAAAACGTGTTTCTTGGAAGGGAACCTTTGAGTCTCTTCTTTGTGAGCAAGAGAAAAGCGAGACAGAAGATTAAAGACGTTTTTGAAAGACTTTCCCTGAAAGTCACCGATGAAAGGGTAGAGAATCTGAGCATGGCAGAGAAACAGAAGATCGAAATAGCACGCGCATTGTTGTTTGGAGCCCGCGTACTGTTGCTCGACGAACCTACAGCTTATTTGAATGAGGAAGAGGAAGAAAAACTCTTTGAACTGCTTCGTTCCTTGAAAAACTCTGGCTGTGCTGTTCTCTTCATAACGCACGATGTGGACAAGGCTCTGAATTTTTCAGACAGGGTAACCGTTATGAGAGAAGGTCAAACGGTTCTGAGCGAAGAATCCTGTCGTCTGACGGTCCAGCAGGTAGTGGAAACGATGGGCTTTCAAGGTCGAAAGAGAACGTTCCAAGTACCGACCGTAGGTGGTGAAACACTGCTGGAAGTGTCGAACCTCACCCTGAATCTGGGGAAGAAGATCGTTCTCGATCGGATTTCCTTCACGCTCAGGCGCGGCGAGGTGATCGGTCTCTTTGGCCTCGGCAACGATGGTCAGTACGATCTGCTCGAAACGATCGTTGGCCTGAAAAAACCTTCTTCTGGACGCATCGTGTTCAAGAATCAAGAGATCACACACCTTTCCATTTACGAAAGAAGAAGACTGGGGATAGCCTACGTGCCTGAGGACAGAGCGAAGGAAGCGCTGAATCTGAACGGTTCAGTTTTGGAGAACGCCGTGGTCAACGTCTATCGAAAAGCACCGTACGCCAGGCTGGGATTTCTGAGATGGTCCCTACTTGAACAGTACACATTCGACATGCTGAAAGAATTCGAAGTGAAGCTGGTCTCCGTTCGTCAACCTGTCAGAATACTCTCGGGGGGAAACTTGCAAAGACTGGTTCTGGCCAGAGAACTTTTCCAAAAACCAGAGTTGCTGCTGGCCTGTAAGCCCACATCGGGACTGGATATTCAGATACAGAACTATGTGGCGGAAAAACTGGATCTCATGAGATCGTACGGTTGTGCATTGATCGCTTCCAACGATGCTGAAGAGATGCTGAACCTTTGCGACAGGGTCTTCATTTTCTCTAAAGGCAGGCTGAGAAGGGTGCTGGACAGGGAAAAGTTGTTCAGACCGGAGGAGCTGATCTCTCTCGCCGGTGATAAAGGATGAGAAGTTTGAGGATCCTTTCTTCGATCGTCACGGTCGCCGTAGCCTTCGGTGCGAGTGCGGCGATTCTCTGTCTGGTTTCGCCTGAACCGCGTGAGACTCTGTGGTGGTTCTTCGTTGGGCCGTTTTCGAACGTCTACTTTTTTGGTAACATGCTGGCTTCATCCGTGCCGTTGATCTTCACGGGACTGGCAGCCTGTGTCGCGTTTTCGGCCGGAGCGTTCAACCTGGGACTCGAAGGTCAGTACTACTTCGGAGCGATAGTCGGAACGATCGCTGCCCTGAATTTTTCTAATGCCACAGTTTCCCGATTCGTAGCCTTGGTAGTTTCCGCTTCGGCGGGGGCACTTCTGTCCTTTGTTCCTGCGTTGCTGAAAGTCAAATTCAGCTTCAACGAGCTGATCGGTACCTACATGGTTGGGCAAATCTTCGTTTACGTTGGAGATTATCTTCTCAACGGTCCGTTCAGAGATCCCAGTGCGGCATTTTCAGCAACACGTTATCTCAACGAAAATGTGAGGCTCACGAGGATTCTGCCTCCCTCCAGCCTGCATGTGGGTTACCTGATCGGAATAATGCTCTGTTTCTTGTTCTATTTTTTGTACAGATATTCCACTCTCGGCTATGAATTCAGGACCGTGAGGGGGAATCCGCGCTTTGCGAAAATTCATGGAATCAACGTGGATAAGATTTTGCTGATCGCGATGTCTCTGAGTGGTGCTCTTGCCGCTTTGGGAGGTATGATCGACGTTCTCGGAGTGCATGGGCGTGCCGTGAAAGGTTTTTCTCACGGAAGTGGCTTCATCGGTATAGCTGCTTCCCTTCTGGCGAGCAACGATCCTTCGCTGATCTTTCTTTCAGCGCTGTTTCTGGCTTACTTGGACAGTGGGGCGGAAATAGCTTCCTTGATGGTTCAGACTCCTCCGGAGATCGCAAGGTTTGTGCAGGGCATCGTCTTGTGTATGGTGACGGCGCAGTTCTTCTTAGAGCGGAGGGAACTCGATGCTGATTCAACTGCTTAGGACTTCCATCTCTTCGGCGCTACCGATCTCCACTGCGGCGCTCGGTGCGAGTTTCACGCACATGATCGGAAAATTGAACATAGCCGTGGAAGGAACGATGCTGTTGGCGTGTTTCGTTTCGGTTTACGTGGCGGACCGTTTGAACAGCTGGTTTCTTGGATTGTTGGCTGCATTGATCTCATCCTGCATCCTATCACTTTCGGTGTGGTCCCTCCACAGATACTTCCGTGCGAACATCTTCGTTGTGGGTCTCGGTATGAACGTCCTCGTTTCTGGGTTGGTCGTTCTTTTGTCTTCGACGTTGCTCGGTTCAAAGGGTACCATCTTCTTTGAGAAGATACCCCAGCTTCCCGTCCTGCGATTGAGTTCTTCTCGAAGCGACGGGATCGATGCGCTCCTGTCTGAATACAACGCCCTGGAATTGATCGCGATCCTTGCTGTGCTGTTTTCGTGGTTCGTTATGAAGACGCCATTCGGCTTGAGGATGAAGGCGGTGGGAAAGAACGAATCTGTTGCGAAACAACTCGGTTTGAACGTCGACACGATAGCAGCTTCGTCTTTCATTCTCTGTGGCCTGTACTGTGGGCTGGCTGGTTCGCTGCTGGCGTTACCACTCGGTCTGTTCGTGTCCGGTATGACGAACAACAGAGGATGGCTCGCTTTGGTGGCAGCTGTCCTGGGGGGCGACAGCCCTCTGGGTGTTTTTGGTGTTTCGCTGATCCTTGGTTTTGCTGTGGCCCTGTCTCACAGGTTGCAGCTTCAAACGAACGTACCGTCCGAGATCGCGTTCTCCGTACCCATGATCTTGACGTTGTTTGTGGCCTTGATTTACAATGCTCTGACAAAATCGAGAAAGCGAGGTTGATAGCGATGAGAAAGAGTGTGTATCACAAACTTCAGGACCTTCTTCCCCAACTCAAAGGCATGCACGCCATGATCGCGAAGCAGGTCATGGAACATCCAAACTGGGTGCTGGAGATGAGGATAACGGATTTCGCGAAGAAGATCGGGACATCCCCGGCGTCGCTCGTGGATTTCTGTAAGAAGCTTGGGTTCACTGGGTTCAGAGAATTCCGGCTCGCGCTCGCTCAGGAAACCAGCCTTCTGGAATCTCTGAAACCTGATATGGAGAAGATATCGGACGTATCCCGGAATTACTTCGATTTCACGATGGAGGAAATCAGAGAATCCCTCAAACTCATCACGGACGACGATCTCACTAAGGCAGCGGAGGCGCTGATGAAAAGCAAAGTGGTGGAAATAGCGGCGTACGGTTTCGATACCGTCGCGGCTCGAGATCTGTTTTTGAAGCTGAAGCAGTTCGGTTTCCAGGTGAACTTTTTTGAAAATCCTTTCTTGCAGAGCATTTCCGCATCTTTTCTCGACGAGCATGCCTGCCTCGTGGCGATCTCGAGCAGTCATTCCTCTCGCGATCTTCTGGACGCTGCTGGCTACGCCAGAAAGGCCGGTGCAACACTGATCGCGATAGCACCACCGAGCAGTGCGGTGATCGAGTTAGCGAACGTGTCTCTACCAGTGTACGTGAAAACAGAGGTCTTGCCTGAAGGCGGTTTTTTGACAAGGTTTTTGCAGCTCTTCGTGATCGACATGTTACTTCTGAAGATGTTCGAAATGGACAAAGAAAGGTTCAGAAAACTGTACTCACACTTCGAAGAAGTGCTGAGATACAAAAGGAGGGGAGATCGCGGTGTCTTCTGAACTGATCATGGCAGTCGACATAGGAACGACCAACGTCAAGTTGACGTTGTTCGATCTGGAGGGCAGAAAGGTTTTCCACTTCGAACGAAAATGCACGGAAGATGTTTCTGATGGACGTCACGAGATAGACCCGGAGAAGTGGTGGACAGCCTTCGTGCGTGGTGTTCACAGCGTGGATGAAAAATTGAAAACGCGTATCCGCGCCATCTGCACGAGCAGTCAGGGACCGACGATCGTGTTGGTCAATGAAAGAGGCCAGCTCGTGGGCAGGGCGATAGGCTGGCTCGACGACAGGGGCAAGCAGCACATGGCGTTTCTGAAATCTCAGGGTCTGGACGAGCAAACGGCGTCAGCCACGGCGAAGCTGATCGAGCTCAAGAAGGCATTGGAAGGAAAGGCCTATTTACTTCAGCCGAGTGATTTTTTGATCTTCAAATTGACTGGCCGTATTGTGAACGCCACGTTTCGTCAATACGGTTATTCTCCCTGGTACAGCGAGGTCCTCGAACGGTTCGATCTGTCTCAGACGTTCATGATTCCCGAGCTGGTTGAACCTTCGAACGTAGTTGGCAGGGTCCAACGGGACGTTGCCCGAAGGCTCGATCTCACAACCGATGTGATCGTCGTCGCGGGGGCTCCGGATTTTGCAGCAGCGCTCGTGGGCACCAACACGCTCAAACCTGGTATCGTGTGCGATCGAGCCGGCACGTCTGAGGGAATAACACTCTGCAGCGAGCTGGAGGTACGTGCATCCGGCTTGATAACCACCCCGTTCTTCATTGAGCCGTTCTGGAAAGTCAGCGGTTTACTGACCACCTCGGGGAAAGCCATCGAATGGATGACGAACCGTGTGGCGAGGTTCAGAAACTTGAGAGATCTCTCACTCTCAGAAATCGGAAGACCTACCGGTGTGATCTTTCTGCCACACCTTGCTGGGGAGAGGAGTCCTTACTGGAATCCGAATTTGAGAGGAATCCTGTTCGGATTGGGGCTGGATGTGAACGCAAAAACTTTGATCGTATCGGCTGCGGAAGGTGTGGCCTTCGCCGTCAAACACATCGTTGAGAGTATGAGGCAAGCAGGTGCAAAGATCGAAACTGTTAGAACCACCGGTGGCCAGGCGTCGAACGATCTGTGGAACCAGATAAAAGCGGACGTGCTCGGCATGAATGTGGAAGTGACGAGGCCAGATGCGGAACTGCTCGGCTGTGCCATACTGGCGATATCCTGTCTGACGGGAGAATCTTTCGTTGAGGTTGCAGAACGGTTGGTGAAGGTGAAAAAACGCTTCAAACCGGATCCGGAGAAGCACGTAGCTTACGAAAAACTTTACAAGATCTATCTGGAACTGCACGAGAGAAATCTGGATCTGTTCGACAGGCTCGGATCGTGATCATGCTATGGCCGTGAAGAATTTGACGGCTGCTGACGCGTTTGCTACTGGATTGTATCCTCCTTCCTGGACGATCAGCGTCGGAATCTTCAGTTTCCCTATGGCTTTTCCCATACGAGCGAAATCGTCATCCTTCAACAGAAAGCCGCCGACCGGATCGTCTGCATGCGTGTCGAAACCGAGTGACACGATGAGCACGTCCGGATAGTAATTCTTTATTTCCCTCAACGCCTGTTCGAGTGCCTCTGAATACTTTCGCCAGTCCGATTTCGCAGGCAATGGCAAATTGATGTTGAAGCCTTCACCAGGCCCTTCACCGATTTCGTTTTCTCTACCGCTTATCCACGGATAGAACGTGTCCGGATCCCCGTGTATCGACACGTACAGAACCTCATCCGTGTCGTAAAAGATGTCCTGTGTACCGTTACCGTGGTGGAAATCGAGATCCAGTATCGCCACCCCATCGGCGTTCTCCTTGACGAGGAAGTAACTGGCTGCAATTGCGGCGTTGTTGAAATAGCAATAACCACCGCAAGCCTCGCGCGTCGCATGGTGCCCGGGGGGTCTCACGAGCGCGTAAACCAGGTTCGTTTTCCCACTCAGCAGGCTTGCAGCCGTGAGACACACGTCCACGGCACGTTTCGCAGATTCAAAGGTGGTGTTGCTGATGGGTGTTCCGGTGTCGAAGCACAGATCGTATCCGAACAGTTCCGTGATGTATTCTTCCCCCGGTTGGAGGGACGCGGACTTGTTTTTCAACCAGTTCACGTAGCGCTCGCTGTGGACCAGATAGATGTAGCTCATCGGAAAATTGTTGGGAGAGTGTATGTTGTCGAAACCGTTCATGATCAGAGCGTCTTTGATCGCTTCGATGCGTTCCGGCTTCTCGGGATTCTCTATGAACGTTCCTCTGTCTATCTCCTTGGTCGGCCTGTGGACGACATGCTTTGGATCGTACACGATCTTCAATTCTCCATCATCCTTTCTATCTTCTCGATCCTGTTGCTGTGTCTCCCACCCTCGAACTTCGTGGACAAGAACGCGTCGACGATCCATTGTGCCAGCTCCGCTCCGAGGAACCTGCCGGGTAGGACGAGCACGTTCGCATCGTTGTGCGCCCTTGCGAGTTTCGCCATCTCCGGGAAAAGACAGAGTGCGGCCCTGATACCTTTAACTCTGTTCGCAGAGATGCTCATACCTATCCCCGTGCCACAGATCAGTATACCGAAGTCCGCCTGGTTTTCCTTTATGTCCCGCACAACTTTCTTGGCCAGATCCGGATAATCCACCGCTTCTTCTGAGTACGTTCCTTCATCGAGGACTTTGAAGCCTTTCGAGACCAGGTAAGCTTTGATCGCTTCTTTCAGACGAAAACCTGCGTGGTCACAACCGATCGCTATCTTCATTCAGTTACCTCCCAGGAAGAACTTCAAAGCTTCCTCCACATTCGGATAGATTCTGAAAACACCTTCCAGGGAAGTTATCTTGAAAATTCTCAAGAGATTTTCGTGAAGGCCACACAGAACCATCGATCCACCGTTCAACCTCGCGGCACGCTGCAACCCGAGCAGGACCCCGAGTGCCGAACTGTCCATGTAATCGACTTCGGAAAGGTCGAGGATCAAATTACTCTTTCCCGCGTTTATATAGTTGTCTCTGATGAAGCTCTTGAAATGAAAAGAGTTGCTCATGTCCAGTTCCCCGCGCGGTTTAACCACAACCACGTTGTTGATCTCGATCGTCGTCCAGTTCTGTTCATTCATAGATGCGGATCACTCCTACAACCTTACCGGTTATCTTGACACGGGAAGGTTCGAGCTTGATCGGTTTCAAGGCGGGATTGGCAGGCTTCAGCACGATCTTGTCATCCTCGAAGTAGATCTTCTTCAAGGTAGTTTCACTGTTGTCCACCAGCACGGAGACTATATCTCCGTTCTCCGCGGTGTCCTGTTTTCTGATCACAACGTAGTCATTTTCGACGATGTGCTCGTTCACCATGCTGTCACCCTTGACCTTGAGCACGTAATGTTCGAAGCCGGTTTTGAGCATCTGTTTTGGTACTTCGATCATTTCAACAACACGCTCGATCGCCTCGATCGCGTTCCCTGCCGCGATCATACCAACCACGGGTAGTCTGACCGCTTCGCCCACGTTCAGAAGTTTTATGCTCCTCGCCTTTTTTGAACGCGAGATGTAACCCTTCTTCTCGAGTGCCACAAGGTGCATCATGGCACCACGCGGTGTTATGCGGAAGGCTTTGGCTATATCCCTTATGCTCGGAGAGTAACCATGCTTCTCGAAATAGGAAGTTATGAATTCCAGAACCTTTTTCTGCCTTTCTGTCAACTGTCTCACGTGTCGAACACCACCTTCAAAACGATTTTGTCTGACCTGTTCACAACCAGACCGTGATACGTCACGGCCTTCAACTCGGTACCTTCGATCTGCTCGTACTCTCTGAACGTACAGATCAGCTTTCCATCTTCGACACGACAGTCCCACGGGAACAGCTTCTTCGACTCGATCAGATAAATCCAGTCGTTCACGATGTCAAAAATGGCGTCTTCGATGCTTTTCGACAGTTCGTACTCGAACGTGGTCTCTTTGTCTTTGAACCGTACGGTGTAGTGATCTTTGAAGATATTTATGAATTCTTTGAACAGCTGCTCCTCACTATCGCAAATTATCTCATAACGTACATCGGCTGTGTGGTTCAACTGTCTGTACACGTTTCCACCACCGCGAAGCGTGAAACTTCGTCGTCTTCAGAAAGCTCCAACATCTTGACACCTTTCGCGGTGCGACCAACAACGCTGACACTGGAAACCTTGAACCTTATCGAATGTCCATTCTTGGTGAGAACGATCACGTCGGATTCCGGATTCTTCACGAGCTCGGCCCCACAGAGGAAACCAACCTTCTCCACGCCCGGCATCGTCTTGATACCCACCCCTCCGCGGCTCTGCACTCTGTATTCGCTGAGCGGTGTGCGTTTACCGAAACCCTTCGTGGTGATCGTCAAAACGTCTCCTTCGTTGTCCGACAGAACGACCATCCCTACGACCTCGTCCCCGTCCCTCAGCGACACCGCGCTGACACCCATCGCTGTGCGACCCATGCACCGTACTTCGTCGATGGAAAATCTTATCGACATTCCATTCCTCGTGATGATCAAAACTTCTCTGTCGTTTTCATCGCAAACGTTCGCTGCTACCACACAGTCTCCGTCCTCAAAGGTTATGGCCTTGATCCCCCTCGTGCCGGCACTCTCAAACTCCGATAGGGGTGTTCTTTTGATCTTACCTTTCTTCGTTACCAGCAGAAGGTCACCTTTCCAGTCGTTGAAGGGTATCATCGCTAAAACGGACTCGTCTTCCTCGAGGTTCAGATACGCCCTGATGGGTTTGCCTTTACTGTCTCTGTTGCTCAGTTCGATCTCGTGGTTTCGTAATACGAACGCCCTGCCGTGCGAACTCACAAAAACGGTTCTCGAATGCACCCGCGTGGCGCACACCAGAGCTATTCCATCGTCTTCGGCGATCCTTGCGCCGATGATACCCTTCCCACCGCGTTTCTGACTTCTGTAATCGTTCAAACTCGTGGCTTTTATGTAGCCTTTTTCTGTCAGCGTTATCACTATGTCTTCGTCCGGTATCAGATCCTCCGGTTCGTAATCCAGATCTTCCTCGATGTTGAGTATCTGCGTTCTTCTCTCATCACCGTATTTGTGCTTCAATTCTTCGAGCTCGTTGTACATGACCTCGTAAACCTTCGAATCGTTGGAGATGATCTCCTTGGCAAACTCTATCTTCTTGACCAGTTCGGAATACTCCTGTTTCAATTTTTCGATCTCGAGGCTCGTGAGCCTGCCCAAGCGCATGTCCAGGATCGCTTTAGCTTGTTCTTCTGTGACGTCCAACAGGTTCACCAGATTCTTGACGGCTTCCTCGCTGCTCTTGCTGTTTCTGATTATGTCCACGACGCTTCCGATGGCCCTCGCCGCTTTCATGATGCCTTCCAGAATGTGCGCCCGCTTGGAATAGATCTTCAGATCGTGTTCGGACCTTCTTCTGATCACGTTGAATCTGTGCTGAACGAACGCACGGATCAGCTGAAGGAGGTTCATGAGCTTCGGTCGCTTGTTGTCGATCACGAGCATCTGAACGTTGAAGCTTGTTTGCAGAGACGTGTGTTTGTACAGGTTGTTCAGGACGAGTCTGTAGTTGCCGTTCTTGGGAATTTCTATCACTATCCTCAGGCCTTTCTTGTCTGACTCGTCCCTGATGTTCTTTATCTGGATCTTCGGATTCTTCTCGGCGTATCTGGCGATTTCTTCGATGAGCGCCGCCTTGCTGACACCATAGGGGATCTCTGTCACCACTATTTGATCGTGCCTCTTGCCTTCTTCAAAGTGCACCTTGCTCCTGATCACGAGCTTTCCTCTTCCAGTGGCGTATATTTCTCTCAGGCTGTTGGCATTGACGATGATTCCACCCGTTGGAAAGTCAGGACCTTTGATGTGTTTCATCAGGTCATCCACGCTGCACTGTGGATTCTTTATGAAGTACTGTATGGCGTTCACGGTCTCGACGAGGTTGTGAGGTGGGATGTTCGTCGCCATGCCAACCGCGATGCCGGAAGATCCGTTCAGAAGCAAGTTGGGAATCTTCGAAGGGAGGACCGTCGGTTCCTTCAGCGTTCCATCGAAGTTGTCCTGCATATCAACGGTTTCTTTGTCCAGATCTTCGAGCATTTCTTCTGCCAGTCTTGACAGCTTCGCCTCCGTATACCTCATGGCGGCCGGAGGATCTCTATCCACGGAACCGAAATTACCCTGACCGATGATCAGAGGATAGCGCATCGTGAAAGGCTGTGCCAGTCTCACCAGCGCATCGTAAACGGCCATGTCCCCATGCGGATGGTACTTACCGAGCACTTCACCGACGATCCTGGCGCACTTTTTCGATTGGGCGTTGTGCGTCAAGCCGAGTTCATGCATCACATACAGGATGCGTCTCTGCACCGGTTTCAAGCCGTCACGCACATCAGGAATGGCGCGTCCTATGATGACGCTCATTGAATAGTTCATGTACTGCTGTACCAGTTCGTCCTCTATGTTCTTGGTGAGAATTTCGGACATTCCCATTACCTCCTACGAGATCTTTGAACCGGGAGTCGCTCCGCCATCTACCGTGACGAGCTTCACCTGCTCACCATCGTGTGCCGCAAGGAGCATACCCTGAGACTCCACACCCATGAGTTTTGCAGGTTTCAAGTTCGCGACGACCACGATGCACTTGCCGACGAGTTGTTCCGGTTCATAGTACTTCGCGATTCCCGCAACTATCTGTCTGGTTCCAAGTTCTCCAAGGTCTATGAGCAACTTCAACAGTTTCTCGGAACCCTTTATCCTTTCCGCCGAAAGGACCTTGGCTACCCTCAGATCTAACTTCTTGAATTCGTTTATGTCTACAAGCTGTACACCTTGAGGAACTGTTTCCTGCGTGATTTTCTGTTCGGTCTTCAGTTCGACCTTTTGGAAGAGCGGCTCGGCGTGTACGATCCTCTGTCCAGCGTTCAGGGTGCGCCACGTTCTTAGGTGTTCTGCCCTCGGCTCTGTCTCTCCCAGACGTCGGAGCACTTCCTGGGAGGAGTTGGGCATGATCGGGTGGAACATGATCGCCACCTTTTTGAGCGTTTCACACACGTTGTACAGCACGGTGGCCAGCTTCCGCGTTTCACCCTGTTTTGCCAGCAGCCATGGCTTACGTTCGTCGAAATACTTGTTCGCAGAAGCGAGTATCTGCATGACCGTTTCGACGGCATCGGTGAGCTGGTAGCTGTCCATCTGGATCAGGTACTGCCCCACCTTCTGGAGCACCTGCTGAACGAACTGTTCGTCTATATCTTCGAACGGACCAGGTTCCGGCATCTGTGAATCGAAGTGTTTTTCGATCATGGCGAGAGTCCTGTGCAGAAGGTTACCGTAGTCGTTGGCCAGGTCGGAGTTGAGTCTGTTCACCAAGCCTTTTTCGGAGAAATCACCATCTTTCCCGAACACGATCTCTCTGACCAAGTAAAATCTGAGCACATCGTTACCGTATTTATCCACGAAGTATTTGGGATCTATGGCGTTGCCGAGGGATTTTGAAATCTTCTGACCATCGACGGTGAGCCAACCGTGTGCGAAAATCGTCTTTGGCAGAGGAAGACCGACGGACATCAACATCGCGGGCCATATGATCGAGTGGAATCTGTTTATTTCCTTACCTATCAAGTGCAGGTCGGCCGGCCAGAACTCGTTGAACTTCTCTGGATCCGTTGGATAGCCGATCGCGGAAACATAGTTTATGAGTGCATCTACCCACACGTAGATGACGTGCTGCGGATCATCTGGCATCGGTACTCCCCAACTGAACGTGGTTCTGGTTATACTCAGATCCTTCAGCCCAGATTCCAGTATCTTGAGCATTTCGTTCCTTCTGAAATCGGGTTGAACGAACTCCGGATGCTTCCTGTAGTGTTCCAGGAGTGCGTCGCGGTACTTTGAGAGTCTGAAGAAGTAATTATCTTCCCTGATGAACTTGACCTCTCTACCGCAGCTCGGACATGTACGGTTTGGTCCGAGTTCGTCTTCGCTCCAGTAACTTTCACAGGGTACACAGTACCAGCCTTCGTAGGTGCCTTTGTACACGTCACCGTTCTCGAGCATCTTCTTGACGAAGTACTGGACCACTTCCATGTGTTTGGGATCCGTGGTCCTTATGAAACCGTCGTTGGTTATCTGCAGTTTTTTCCAGAGCTGTGCGAATTTCTCGGCGAGCTCGTCACAGAACTGCTGTGGATCTTTCCCCGCCGCACGGGCAGCCTGGTAAACCTTCTGGCCGTGCTCATCGGTGCCGGTGAGAAAGAAAACTTTGTAACCCATCATTCGTTTGTAACGCGCGATTATGTCAGCTATTATCGTCGTGTAGGCACTGCCCACATGTGGTTCGGAATTGACGTAGTATATCGGCGTCGTGATGTAGAACTTCAATCCGTTCACCTCCAATCGTTTTCCATTAGATTGTACACCGAGAAGTTGAAAACTGAATAATCATAAGTATACTTCTTCTTGAGTGAGGACTTTACTGCCCCATCTGTTCACGAACCAGGACTTATCCTCCGTGTGCACCGGTATTATGAAATCTGGTTCCAGTGTTTTGATGAGCCATTCCAGATCGTGTGCTGAAAGGTGCCCGGAAGCGTGGAACTCTTTCGTAAAAACGATCTCATCGTTGTCGAACCTCAGACCGAAGGGTTGGATGTTGAACCTGCTCAGCCAGTTCCTGAACCTTTTGTAATCCATCTGCTGCTCTTCCGTGTAAGCTTCACTCGTGGAGTGAATGTACATCGAACCGCTCAGAACACTTTCGTCTATGTCCAGTATCTGCGGCATATCGAAGTACCCGGCCGCGATGATGAACCTTTCTGGTCTTTGATTTATCTCTCCCGGTGAGACGAGCAAGCCGGCCGTTTTTCCAAACATTATCGCGTCCTTTTCGAGTTTTGAGAATTCCACCTTGGCGACATGATAGATGCGTATGTGACTCAGTTCTTGCTCTGTCAGTTGCCAGGTCGGATCGATTCGTCCCATATTTTCTAAGAGTGCGTAGTCTTTGGGAGTTAAAACGAGGAATCTGTCACACACCTGTGCGATCTTGAGAAAAGTCATCAATCTTTCGAGATGCTTGGTGGGAAAATCTGCGATGATGAGCCGGTTGGTTTTCGAAATGAGCTCCCTCGCGTTTTCGAAAACGGTCCGTTCGTTGCTGACAGATTCTTCAACCCTGCCGAGTCTCGTGCCTTCAACGATCAGGATCAGGATCTTTTTGAGCGAATCTCTGTGACGTTTGACTTCCTGTACGAACCTTTCCGTTCTCTTTGAAAGATCCAACCGCTTCTCACCGAGTTCGAAGCGCCAGAAATCTTCTTCATCTTTCGTCGGACTCATCCTCAGGTCTCCCGTGTAAACCACCAGCGCGTCGTCAACCTCCACACACAGCGCCGCCGCACCGAGTACCGAGTGGTATACGGGTAAGACCTTCACAAAGCCCGGCCAGCACTGTTCAAACGATACAGTTTCGAAATCTCCATCTGTCGATTCCAGAGTATCGCCCGCACAGATCCTTCTCTTCTTCTTTTCCTTCTTTCTGTCGTTGACGAGCACGTCGGAGCGGACGTGCTCCTCGTTGGCGGGGACCCTCGTCTTGATGGCCAGCTGTTCCCAGACTGAAGGTTTCAGCTGGTCCATGACGCTCAAGAGTGCGAAGGTCTCGTTCGTCATGATCAGAGGAATCTGTTCGCTCAGAAGGCCGATCAGGCCACAGTGATCCGTATGGGCGTGGCTCAAAAAGACGAATCGGACATTCACATCGTTCTCGAACTGCGGTGGCATGAGGTCCGATCTGTAGATGTTCAGCTTTGGTATCAATTCGAGCTTGAGAAGATCGTGCAGGATCCTGCCTGTCCTGGGTTTCAGGTACTCTTCAAAATAGAGGCTCCACTTCTTGAAATTGACCCCAAAATCGAGCAGAAAACCCTCTCCGCTCGATGAACTGACCAATATCTTGTTTCCCCCGATGCAGTCGTGTCCGTCGATCAACTTTATATGCATGTGTAGACCTCCATGACGAGATTCTAACATTCAGAACCATTTCGGGGGTTCTGTGGTTTAATAAAATGAAAGAAAAAACTGTGCAAGGTAGTTGAACCGACGTGAGGTGGATGGTGAAGCAGGTAGACCAGGACGAGTTAAGAAAACTCGTTGCGGAATTGGGTGTCAGTGATCTCGTAGCCAGGCTACTGATAAACCGTGGAATCAAAGATCCAGAGAAGGCGATCAGGTTCCTCAATCCGTCCAGACAGGATCTTCACGATCCGTTCCTTCTGAAGGACATGGATCGTGCGGTCGACATACTTTTGCGCGCCAGGGATGAGGACGAGCTCGTTTTGGTCTATGGCGACTACGACGTGGACGGGATCACCGGAGTCGCAGTGCTCGAGGAATTCCTCCAGAACCACGGCTGGAGGGTGATGCATTACATCCCGCGGCGCATCGATGAAGGTTACGGCCTTCAGCCAGCGGCACTGGAGAGTTTCAGGGGCGAGGGAGCAAAGGTTCTGCTCACCGTCGATTGCGGTGTCACGGCCGTTGAAGCAGTCCAGCTTGCGAAGAGGATGGGTTACGACGTCGTGATCACGGATCACCACGAGGCTTCGGACGTCCTGCCACCTGCAGATGCCGTGCTCAACCCGAAGAGAAAGGACGACGAATATCCTTTCAAGGACCTCGCGGGCGTCGGGGTGGCGTTCAAGCTGATAAGCGCCATTGCGGAGCGTTTGTCTCTGAACGAAGAAGACGTCTTCCAGTACCTGGACCTTGTGGCGCTCGGTACCATAGCGGATGTGGTCAAATTGGTCGATGAGAACCGGTTCATAGTGAAGGAAGGCCTCGAAAGAATGAAGAGAACCGATCGCCCAGGCCTCGCCATGTTGCTCTCAAGGTTGCAGATACCTGAACCTGATTCCAGGGACATTGGTTTTCGTGTCGCTCCAAAAATAAACGCCGCCGGTAGGCTCGATGCGGCTCACGACGCCTTCGATCTGCTGACAACCCGTGATTATACGCTCGCATCAAAACTGATCAATCTTTTGTTCGAATACAACGCGACCAGGCAGGAAATCGAATCTCAGATTTTCGAGAACGCTCTGGAACAAATCGAGCGTGGGGGGCTCGAGAAGTATCCGATCATCGTGGTGCGTGGAAGGGACTGGCACGTTGGGGTCATTGGCATAGTTGCCGCGCGCCTGTGTCATCGATACAACAAACCCGTGATAGTCATATCGGAAGGGTTGGAGGGTGCCCGAGCCTCAGCACGAAGCGTTGCGGGTGTCAATCTGATAGATCTGCTACAACCATTCCTGCACTATTTCGAGGAGTTCGGTGGTCATCCCCTCGCGGTCGGTTTCAGTTTGGCAGCCGAATCGGTGGATCGTTTCGTGGAAGCATTGAAGAGTTATGAAGTTCCGCGGGAAGATCAAACTGCAGGCCTCGAGGTGGACGCAGTTCTGAGACTGGAAGATATAGACAGTGATTTCATCGCTGAACTTCAGAAGCTTGAACCTTTTGGGCATGGAAATCCAGAACCATTGTTTCTGTGTGAAGGTGTCAGGATAGAGGCGGCAAAACTCTTCGGTCAGAACCAATCGAACGTCAGACTGACGATAAGTTCGAACGGGAAGAGATTCGAAGCCACTGGCTTTGGGCTGGGGCACCTTTTCGACGCGGGTCTGTATGAGCCTGTCACCATGGACGTTGTTTTCACAATCAGAGGAAAGATGCCAACGCTCTACATCGTGGATGCTGAGATCAACGAAAAAAGATTGTCATCAGGACATATCAGTTTGCGGGAACCGGAGCTCAGACACAGATTGAACCAGCTGGAACAGGTCCTACCCGAAACGTTAGGTGCCAGCCTGTTCGTCTTCGATCTGAGGATGAGGAACACCTTTTTCTACTGGCTCCTCACATTCACTAATAAAAGCAGGTACGCCGTGATTTCGCTGAACAATATTCTTTCCACTCAGCTTCACAGAACGTTGCTCAGATACTTGGAGCATTCGCCGGATTATCTCAACTCTCTGAACCATGAACGCAGAAACAACCACGCGTTCGTCACGCTCAGCTACTTCCTCGCGAACCTGGACAGTTTGCTGAAGGAATATGACTTCTTCGTCATAAACGAACTCGCTGTGTTTGGCGAATTCAAAAGCGAACCTGAGGTTCTGGCTCTGTTCGATGTAGTCAGTCGAATGCCCAACCGATTCCTCGCAGTCAGCGTTAAGAGACCAGACTGGTTGTACGATCTTGCGATGGCTCTGAATCTTTCCGTGGCTTACGAGAGGATCTGCAGACCCGCGTATGGCCTGCTCGATTCTCTGGTTCGACCTGAAGATGTACAAGACGAAATCAACTGCTTTTTGTTTTCGAACGATAAAAATCTCATCGAGTTCTGCAGAAAGCGACTCAGCACGAATCAGGGCTTGCTCGTTTACTCTCACGCCATGAAGACCGGTCAGAAACTTTCAGTTCTGACCGCGTTGAGGCGGAAAAAGCCAGGGCTCTTACTGTGCTCCACAAACACCGATGGTGTTCCCGGCCTGCTGGGAGAGGAAGCTCAAATCGTCGTCTCGGACAGTCCATTGACGCTGTTCGAATTGCTCGATGCGGTTTCCTTTGAAGGTGTGTTTCAGATTCTGAGTTTGAACTTCACGCAGGAAGATGTTTTCAAAAGGAAGGCAGAGATAGAAGAGTTGTTCCCCAGAATCGAGATCATAAGCGATATCCTGCACGAGATTGGTCACTTGGTGCAGGTCAAGGAATTTCTGGACTACGTGGTGCGAAAAGGTTACGCGAGGAACGTTGCTTACGCGAAAATAATCCTTCGCGTGCTTGAAGAGCTCGGTGCGAGGCAGCAGGATGGAAGACTGGATCTGTCCGGTGTGAGTACGAACAGAAATTCGTTGAGGATCAGCGAAGGTAAGTTCGAAAAACAGTACTTTGAGAAATTCGTTGAACCTTTCCTTCTGCAGAGGGCCAAGGGTATCTACAGAGCCCTTTCGAACCCGAGGCTGGTGATATGAGCATCGTCGCCATAGATTATGGAGCAAAAAAGTGTGGCGTCGCCATAGGAGAAAACGTCCCATCGGAGATCTTTACCGTAGAAAGATCGAGAATCTTTGAGCTTTTGCTCAAACTGGAAGTTTCAACAGTTGTGGTCGGCATCGCTTTTTCGATGAGTGGTAGATACTCTCAGCAGACCTTCGAGTGCGTTGCCTTCGCCGAGAAGATAAGGAAGAAACTTCACAAAGAAGTGTTCATGGTGGATGAACGATTGTCGAGCAAAATGTTTCAGGGCAGGAAAAACGTGGATGGTCTGAGCGCCGCTGAGATATTTGAAAGGTTCATCGCGCAGGGTGGGGGCATATACCAAATCCTGGAACCACAGCCGGTGCCAGATCCGATCGTTGAAGAAGTGAAAAAGCATCCTGGTAGATTGCTCATCGCACACATTTCGGACGTGAGACTGTGCCGAGCTGATTGCGTCGTGCTCCAGGAAGAACCCTACTACGCTTATCTGTTTCATAAAAGAGGTTGTCATGTGGAGAAAGACGAACGGTTCTTGGAAGAATTTGCGCCTTTTGATATCATTGTGACGAGGAAAGGTTTTGATCACGAAAAGTTTCTGAGGCCTGGAGGCAGAGTGGTGTGCCTGTAGCTCAAATGGATAGAGCGCTGGACTCCGGATCCAGAGGTTGCGGGTTCGACTCCCGCCAGGCACGCCAGATTTTCTTCACGACACGGGAGGTGTGACCTTTGCCCAAAGGTGACTTAGGCATAGATCTGGGTACCGCCAGCTTCATAGTTTATCAGCGAGGAAAAGGCATAGTCATATTCGAACCGTCGGTGGTTGCCATATCCGAGAAGACGGGCGAGATCGTGGCCATTGGAGAAGAAGCCAAGAAGATGCTCGGCAAGACGCCGGAATCGTACAGGGCGGTCAAACCCATGAAAGACGGTGTGATCGCGGATTACAAAGTGATAGAAGCGGTGATAAAGGAATTCATAAACAGGACCGTGAAGAAGTCTCTCTTCTTCAAACCCGAGCTCGTCATAGGTATTCCCACGAAAGCCACCAGTGTCGAACGCAGAGCGGTGTTCGAAGCGGCCCTCAACGCTGGTGCGAGACAGGTACACGTCGTGACGGAGCCCATCGCTGCGGCGATAGGTGCCGGTATCGATGTGACGAAATCGGAGGGAAGCATGATCATCGACATCGGCGGTGGCACGACAGACATCGCCGTCATAAGTCTTGGTGGTGTCGTCGTTGGAGATTCCATAAAACTTGCAGGCAACGCGATGGACGAAGCTATCGTCAGATACGCACGGAGGAAGCACGGCTTGGTGATAGGCGAGACCACCGCGGAACAGGTCAAGATAAAAATAGGAAAAGTACACCCGAGCTTAGAAACGTATGAAATGGAGATAAGAGGAAGAGACGCCGTGACGGGCCTGCCCAGGACAGACGTGATCACGAGCGATGATGTTCTGGAGACGCTGAAACCTTTGGTGGAGATGCTCATCGGAAGGGTCAAGATGGTGCTCGAGAAGACTCCACCGGAACTCGCGGCAGACATCATCGAGCGTGGCATCGTTCTAACGGGTGGAGGGGCGCTCTTGAGGGGTTTGGATCTGGTGATGAGTGAAGAGCTCGGAGTGAAAGTCATCATTGCGGAAGATCCGATCACGTGTGTCGCCAGAGGCACCGGCGTTCTGCTGGAGGATACGAACCTCCTGAGGACCGTCGCGGTATCTTACACGAGGTGATCGAATGGTAAGAGGCATTTACACCGCCGCGATGGGCATGTTGATCGATTGGTTCAAACTCGATTCCACAGCGAACAACCTGGCAAACGTCGATACGATCGGTTACAAGAAAGACATTCCCACCTTCAGCGCTCACCAAGAACGCCAGGTCTATTCGTCTCTGAACAGGAGAACACCCATAGGCAGTTTACCTTACAGTTCCGTTGTGGACAGAGTCTACGTCGATCCAACGGAGGGCACGCTTCAGTACACGGGAAACTTTCTCGACCTTGCGATCGAGGGAAGCGGGTATTTCGCCGTTCAGAGAGACGATGAGGTCTACTACACGCGTGCGGGTAATTTCAAGCTCGACGCCGAAGGTTTTGTTGTCAACGCGGATGGTTTCAGATTGCTCGATGAAAACGGTGAGCCAGTTCGCTTCGAAGAAGGTTATTCTGTGGACGAACGGGGCTTTGTGAGAGACAGTCTCGGCAACGTGGTGAGCAGGATAGGTGTGTACAGCTTCGCATCTGAACGTGATCTGAGAAAGGTTGGCTATACGCTGTTCACACCGACCGATGAGAGCGGGCCCGCAGTCGCCGCAGAGAACTTTAGGATTCTCACGGGATACGTCGAATTATCAAACGTGAATGCACTGACGGAAATGGTCAAGATGGTGGAGCTGCAAAGGCACTTCGAGATCGCGCAGAAAGTTGTGCTCGCAGAAGATGAAATGTTCTCGAAGTTGTTCTCGCAAGTTGCATCGCTCAAATGATGGAGGTGCTGAACGATGATGGTTTCACTGTACTCTGCGGCAACGGGGATGTGGGCTCAGCAGTACAAGCTTGACACGGTTTCGAACAACCTTGCGAACGTCGACACAACAAGCTACAAGAAGATCCGTGCGGAATTTCAGGACCTGGTTTACCAGTACTACAAGAACGCTGGTACACCGACCGCCCAGAATTCGATGATTCCAACGGGCATCTACGTTGGTCACGGCGTGAGGCTGAGCGCGACGAACAGGATATTCACGATCGGCAATCTCGAGCAGACTGGTAACGCCCTCGATTTAGCCATCGCCGGGGATGGATTCTTCCAGATACAACTTCAGGACGGCAGGATCGCTTACACACGTGACGGGAGCTTCAAGATAGACAGTGAGGGAAGGATCGTCACGGCCAACGGACTTCCGTTGGTTCCAAACATCGTGATCCCGGCCGATGCCGTATCGATAAACGTCTCACCTGACGGAATAGTTTCCGCGGAGATGCAGGACGGAACCGTTCAGAACCTCGGCACGATAACGTTGGTACGTTTCGTCAATCCGGCTGGTTTGAAAGCGATAGGAGACAACCTGTACGTTCAAACGGTATCCTCCGGTGATCCGATCGAAGGAACTCCGAACCAGGATGGTTTCGGTGCGATCCAGCAAGGTTTTCTTGAAAAATCCAACGTTGACGTAGTGAAAGAGATGGTCGACATGATCATCGCACAGCGTGCCTACGAGCTCAACGCGAAGACGATCCAAACCGCCGACGATATGCTCAGAACCGTTTCCACGCTGAAACGATAAGGATTCGTGATCTCAAGCACAACGCCAGGCCCCGAGCCTGGCGTTTTGTTTGTGCTCCGTGGAATTGGTAAAGAAAAATGTTCTTGGTAAAATCGTCATGGTCGAAAAACTGAACGGAGGTGGTCACATGTACGATGCAGTGGTCATCGGAGCAGGGCCCGCTGGATATGTGGCGGCGATAAAACTCGCACAGCACGGAAAGCGCGTGGCTGTGGTCGAGAAATCTTTCGTCGGAGGCACCTGCACCAACTGGGGTTGTATCCCAACGAAGGCCATTCTGAGTTCGGCGCACCTTTACAGAAACGTTGTCGAAAAAGCCTCTGAACTCGGAGTCATCGTGCAGAACGTCTCCTTCGATTTTTCAAAAATCAAAAATCACATGAATAAAGTGGTGGTGGCTTCAAGGAAGGGAATAGAATACCTCTTCAAAAAGAATGGTATCGAGCTCGTCGTCGGTGAGGCAATTGTGGAATCACCCAATTCCGTGAAAGTTCAGGACAAAAAGTTGGAAGCGAAGTATCTCGTGATAGCTACAGGTTCCGTCCCGACCCTCTTTCCGCCTTTCAACGAAGTACCAGGTATCTGGACGAGTGACGATGTATTCAAGATGGAACGTCTTCCGGAGAGTGTTCTCATAATCGGCGGTGGGGTGATCGGAGTCGAGCTCGCCACGTTCTTCTCGAGTTTGAACGTCAAGGTAACCGTTGTTGAGCTTCTCGAGCACATCCTTCCCAACGAAGACGCAGACGCCGCGCAGGTCGTGGCCAAATCTTTGAAGAAAAAAGGTGTCGAGATTTACGAATCTTCAAAGGTTGTGTCGGTTCAGCCGGCGGAGAACGGTTACAGATCCATCGTCGAGACCAAGGACGGCCAGCTCGAAAAGGTGACTGAGAGGGTGATCGTTGCGGTCGGGAGAAGGCCAAAGATCGGCGATGATGTGAAAGCCCTGGGGCTTTCCATAGAGAGAGGTATCAAGACGGACGAAACCATGCTCACGAACGTGCCAAACGTTTATGCGATCGGTGATGTGCGTGGACAGATCATGCTCGCACACGTGGCCATGTACGAGGGTGTCACGGCCGCGGAGAACATCTGTGGAAGGACGGCGAAGATGGACTACTCGGCCGTACCGAGTGTTATATTCACCGAACCCGAGGTCGCGAGCGTCGGGATTAAGGAGAAAGACGTGGACCCATCGACCGTGAAAATCTTCTCCTTCCCATTGATGGCCAACGGTCGTGCCAGAACCATGCTCGAGAAAGATGGTTTCGCAAAGTTCATCGCCGACTCGAAAACTGGAAGGATTCTCGGCGCGACGATCGTGGGCCCTTACGCCACAGAACTCATAATGGAGGCTGCAATCGCTGTCAGAAACGGTTTAACGGCTGAACAACTCGAGAAAACCATTCACCCGCACCCCACGCTGAGTGAAACGCTGCTCGGGGCGATAGAGGGTATCGTTGACAGGCCCATCCATCTGTGAATGGGGTGAGACGTTGAGGCGCATCGTGGAACATCCCATCCTGAAGGCGAAAACTGCGCGCACAGTTAAGTTCTACTTTGAAGATAAAGAGCTGGAAGCTCTGGAAGGCGAAACCATCGCGGCGGCGTTGATCGCCAATGGGATCGATGTCTTCGGTGAGAGTGAGCATGGAAGGCCAAGAGGCTTTTTCTGCGCCATAGGCAAATGTTCGTCCTGCCTGATGGTGGTCGACGGTGAACCGAACGTGAGAGTGTGCATCACGCTCGTGAAGGAAGGCATGCGGGTTCAGAGGCAGTTGGGACGGAGTGATGTGGCATGATGAAAACGCAACTGCTCGTCGTCGGTGGGGGTCCTGCCGGGCTCTGTGGCGCCATAGAAGCTTCCAGATACGGTGTTGAAACACTCATTGTGGACGAAGGGGTGGAACTCGGAGGCCAGCTCGTTAAACAGACGCACAAATTCTTTGGTCACGAAGGTTTTTTTGCTTCCGTGAGAGGATTCGAGATCGCAAGAAGGTTGAAGAATCAGTTGAACCATCACGTCAAGGTGATGCTACAGACCACCGTCGTGGGCATCTACGAAGACGTTGTCGTACTGTACAACAGAGAGAAAGATCGCACCTTCGAGGTGCAGGCTGATTACATCCTCCTTGCGACGGGAGCATCCGAAAGGTTCATACAGTTCGAGAACAACCATCTACCCGGTGTCTACGGTGCAGGTGCAGTTCAAACGCTCATGAACCAGTTCATGGTGCTTCCCGGCAAGCGGTTCCTCATGGTCGGTTCTGGAAACATAGGACTGATAGTTTCCTACCAGCTTCTCCAGGCCGGGGCAGAGGTGGCCGCGATCGTTGAAATAGCGGACAGAGTGGGTGGTTACGATGTGCATCTGCGCAAGATCAAAAGGTTCGGTGTCCCGGTGCTGCTGAGACACACGATCAAGAAAGCACTTGGAGAGGAGAAGGTCACGGGCGCCGTGGTCGTGCAGGTGGACGAAAAATTCCGTCCGATCGGAGGAACAGAGAGAGAGTTTGCGGTGGACGTCATATGCATCGCGGCGGGTTTGACCCCTTCTGTAGAACTTGCAGCGATGGCGAACGTGAAGATCGAATACGTTCCGGAACTCGGCGGGTTTGTGCCTTACAGGGATCAAAACATGAGAACCAACGTCGAAAACATCTTCATCGCAGGCGATCTTGCAGGCATAGAGGAAGCTACGACCGCGATGATCGAGGGACGTATCGCCGGCCTGACGATAGCGCAATCCGTCGTTGGAGTGGATGTCTCCAAGGAAATAGAAGCTCTGCAGAACGAGCTCGTCGAGTTCAGATCTGGCCCGTTCTCTGAAAAAGTTCGCAAAGGCCTTTCGAGGTTTTTCCCGCAGAGAACGGTTGAATTTTCTCGTCAACCACAGATTGACAAAGGCCCCGTGGGCAAGCTCAGACCCATCATTGAGTGTTATGAAAACATCCCGTGTAATCCCTGTCAGACCTCCTGCCCGGCGGGCGCGATCGAGGTGCCGGGGAACATAAACAGTCTCCCGAGGATAGATTATGAAAAGTGCACCGGTTGTGGTATCTGTGTTTCTAAATGCCCGGGTCTTGCGATCTTCATGGTTCAGGAAAACGTCGAACCTGGTTTCGACCTGGTGGTCATCCCGTACGAAATGGTTCCCCTGCCAGAGAAGGATGAACGGGTCATCGCGTTGGACAGAGAAGGAAAAGAAGTCTGTGAAGCACAGGTTGTGAAGGTCCTTCGTTTCCCTGACATGACGAATTTGATCTACCTGAAGGTACCCGCAGGTTACTCTGAACGTGTGAGAAACTTTCGAACGTTGAAGCGTGGAAACGTCCTGGTGTGCAGGTGTGAGGAAGTGACACTCGAGGAAGTTGAAAGGGCGATAGAGCTGGGTTTCACAGACTACGAGGAACTGAGACGTTATCTGCGCGTAGGTATGGGAATGTGCGGTGGCAGAACGTGCAGGAGCACTGTGCTGTCGATCCTTTCTCAGAAGCTCGGTAAATCACCCGGAGAACTGCTCAAAGGTCGCTTCAGGCCCCCAGTGATGCCGGTCAAGTTCGAATCGATCCTGAGGGGTGAAACGAATGAGGACTGAGTACAGGGTGATAGTCATCGGGGCAGGTATCGTCGGCTGCTCAATCGCTTACCATCTGGCGAAATTCGGAGAGAACAACGTTCTCGTGCTTGAAAAGAGTTACATAAGCTCCGGCTCCACGGGCAGGTGTGCCGGTGGGATCAGGCAACAATGGAGCTCCCCGCACAACGTCCTGCTGGCGATGAGGAGCGTGAAACTCTTTGAAAGGTTGCATGAAGAAACCGGTTTCGACATAGAGTACAAACAGGGCGGTTATCTGATACTTTCCTACGACGAAAAAGAGGCAGTTCAGTTCGAAGAGAACGTGAAAATGCAAAGAAAACTCGGGTTGAACGTTGAATTGCTCACACCCACACAGGTCAAGAAGAGGTTCCCGTACGTTAACGTGGAGAATGTCCTGCTGGCCACTTTCTGTCAGACCGATGGTCATGCCAATCCACACTTGGCGAACTTCGCGTACGCGCACGTGGCGAAAAGACTCGGTGTGACGATGATGACTCACACAGAGGTTGTTGGCATCGAGGCGACAGGTTCGAAGTTCAGAGTTTACACCAGCAAAGGTGAGTTTGAATCTCAAATCCTGGTCAACGCTGCGGGCGCTTACGCCGGCCACGTTGCCTCCATGGTGGGTTTGAACCTTCCGGTGGAGAGTTACAGACACCAGATCATGGTCACAGAACCTGTGAAAAACTTCGTCGATCCGATGCTGATAAGCTTCTCCGGAAACTTTTACGTCAGACAGACCAAGCACGGTCATTTCATCATGGGGCAGGGAGATAAAGATGAAAAGCCCGGACTGAACTACAACGTGACCTTCGGGTTCGAGAAAAGTCTCGCGAAGAAGATGTGCTTTTTGCTCCCTTTCATGAGGAAGATACGCATCGTGAGACACTGGTCAGGACATTACAACATGTCTCTGGATGCGCAGCCCATCATTGGAGAATCACCACAGATCGCCAACTTCTATTACGCTGTTGGTTTCAGCGGTCACGGGTTCATGCTCGCACCGGCTGTGGGTGAAGCGCTGGCGGAGAAGATACTCTTTGGTCAGCCCAGACATGTGAGCATTTCAGAGTTGAACGTTGACAGGTTCGAGAAAGTGATCGTCAGGGAGATGAACGTAGTGTGATGGGCTTGAAGAAGATCGTCGCGATCTGCCTGTGGCTTTCGCTTGGGGTGGCCCTCAGCTATTTCACGTGGCTTGGTGCCCACAAGTATCAAGTTTTGATGATTCCAACCTACTTCACCGTGGGTTTGAGCAGCCTTTGCCATGGTTTTTCAACGGCTTTCGTGGTTGCGCTTTTGTTACCAGCGCTCGATTACATGGCGCTCAGACCGTTCGATTCCTTTTTGATGCTGATACACACACTCGAACTCACGATTTTCGCTCTTTTTCTTTCGCTCTTTTTTCACCGTACGGGAATCAGAAAATCCATTTTTTTCGCCTTCACTCTGTCCTGGTGGGTTTCGCGGTTCGTTCAGTACACCGTTTTGAACAGCTGGGAGTTTCGAGAAATTTTGATCTTCCTGGTGGGATTGCTGTTGAACGTGTTGTTGCTACCTGAGGTTAAAAGACTTCTGGTAAAATTAGGTGAAACCGAAAGGAGGTAGTGTGGATGAACATACTCTACAGTGCTGCACCAGGTGCAACCGCGCCGAGTGCTACTACAACAACCGGCTCTGGCTGGAGCTTCATCTTCCTTCTGGTGATGCTCTTCGCCATGTTCTACTTTCTCATCATACTCCCTCAGAGAAGGAGAGAGAAGCAGTTTCAGCAGATGATCTCACAGCTCAAGCGTGGTGACACAGTCGTCACCATCGGTGGTATCGTTGGCAAGGTCATCGATATCAAAAAAGATACAGTGAAGATCAAAACTGCCATGACCACAGAGCTTGAGATAACCAAACGGGCGATAGCTTCCGTTTTCAAGGAGAAAGAAGAAGAGAAAGAGGAAGAAAAGCAAGATTGAAGAGGGGGCTTCAGACATGAAAGCGGAACGCGTGAGATTGATCATCGTGCTCGCCGTGTTCTTCCTGGCGCTGCTGGCCCTGCTCTGGCCAACGCCAAACCAGACTTACAAAGGATTGGCAAAATTTTTCCAGCGCGTGAGGTTGGGTCTGGACATCAGGGGTGGCGCGAGGCTCGAGTACAGGGTCGACGTCGAACCCGGTGTTGAGAATCCGAGTCAGGTGGTGGACGATGTCTGGACAGTTCTGAGGAACAGGCTCGACGCGGCGGGTTACACGGAAGCAACGTTGAGAAAGAGTTTCAGGGAGAACCAGTCTTTCATCGTTGTTGAAATACCGGATGTGGCCGACACAACGAGCGCAGAGAAGTTGCTCGGATCCATCGGCGTGATGTTCTTCGGACAGGTACTCGATGAGAGTGCGTCGGATCCTTCCACAGATCCCAGGCTGATGGACCTTGCGAAGATAAAGAAGGCGAGATGGCTTCCTTCACGTGACGGTAAGGTGTGGTATCTGGTCAGAGAAGAGATCATGCTCGTCAAGGATCTCAAGCTCGTTTCACCGCGTATAATCACGGCCAGTCCCGTTCCAGAAACGCGCGTAGGACGTTTCGGCTACAAAGTCACCTTCGAACTGGCGAGCAAAGATGCCGAGGTGTTCAAGCGGATCACCCAGCAACTCGTCGTACCGGAGACTGCGATAGGCACCGCTGCGGCGAAGGAAAAGAGGCTCGCGATCGTTCTGGACGATGTTGTACAGTTCGCAGGCTATGTGGTTTCTGTCATCCCCGATGGCAAAGCGGAGATCACGGGTAACTTCTCGCTCGAGGAAGCAAAGCAGCTCGCCGCGATTTTGAGAAGTGGTGCCCTGCCTGCCAGGTTGGAGAAAGTTTCAACTGGCTGGGTGGCACCGTTGCTGGGATCTGACATCATCAAGAGCTCTCTGGTCGCAGGACTCATCGGTTTGATCTTAGTCATGATCTACATGATCGTCTTCTACGGCATACAGGGTGTCGTGGCTGACATCGCACTCATCTACAACACGATCCTGCTGCTCGGAGTCATGGCTGCGACGCGTTCGATCCTGACTCTGCCTGGCATCGCGGGCATCTTCTTCACCATAGGCACCACGGTGGATGGAAACATAATCATAGCCGAGCGCATAAAGGAAGAGCTCAGGGCTGGTAAGTCCATCAAAGCCGCGATCGCCGCTGGCTTCGATAGAAGCTTCATCACCCTGTTCGATGCGAACCTGACCACGATCATCGCCGGCCTGGTGCTCTACTACTTCGGTACCGGTACGGTGAAAGGTTTTGCGATAACTCTGATCATAGGTGTGGCCGGTAGCTTCTTCGTGAACATGGTACTTTCGAGGCTGTTCACCGACGCTTTCCACAACTTGATACGTGTGCCGAAGGCTGCAGAAAGGGGAGTTGAGCCGTGAAAAAGATCGACGTTGTGAGCAAGAGGCCTATCTGGTTGAGCGTCGCAGCCTTTTTCATCGTGCTCTCTCTGGTTTTCATCTTCACTAAAGGTTTCAACCTCGGCGTTGAGTTCGTCGGTGGTAGCGAGATACTCGTTCGTGCGGAAGGGAACATGGTTGAACAGGATCTGAGGCAGGCCCTGGTCGAGATCTCTCCCGATTTCAGTGCTGCGCGTGTCACGAGGGTCAGATCGGTGGGCGATCCAGCCAACGTTGTGAAGTTCTCTGTGACGGTGTCGAAAACATTCGAAGTCGAAGAGAAGACGAAAATCGTTGAACAACTCGAAAGCAAACTCGCACAAAAGGGTTTCAAAGCGGAAGTGGTGTCCTTCAACGAAACTGGCGGCACCGCTGCCGAAGAAATAAGAAGGTTGACCTGGAGGGCCGTACTGATTACCCTGGCTGCCATTCTGGCGTACATAACTCTGCGCTTCAACTTCATCTTTGGTGTGGGCGCCGTAGCGGCACTCGTGCATGACGTGATCGTTACTCTGGGATTCTTCTCCATGTTCAACTACGAGATCAACGTGCCGGCGGTCGCAGCATTGCTCACGCTCATAGGATATTCGTTGAACAACACCATCGTTGTTTACGACAGAGTCAGGGAGAACATGAAGAAGTTCAAAGGTAAAGATATACCAGCGCTGATCAACGACAGTATCAACCAGGTTCTGACGAGGACGATAAACACGTCTTTGACGACCTTCATCGTCGTTTTTGTGCTTCTGCTGTTTGCAGGCAACACGATCAAGCCTTTCGCGTTCGGTCTGAGTGTGGGCGTGCTGGTTGGAACCTACTCTTCCATCTTCGTCGCGGTGCCGCTCGTTATGAAGTGGGTGAAGTACAGATGACCCCCAGCCCCGCTGGGGGTTTTTCACAATTCTAAGGAACTGAGATCTCCAACGACGAATTTCATCGCTTTGGGTAACCTTCCATTCTGGCTTATCCTCACGCCCTTGCCGATCAGTGAAGAATCTATCCTGCCCGAAAGATTGCTTATCTTGCTTTCGTCCATCAGTATAGAGTTCTCCACCTCGCAATTTTCCAGAGCGACCCTGTTCCCGATGGACGTGTAAGGACCGACGTAAGAATTCACGATCTTGCAGTCTTCTCCTATCACTACGGGACCCCTTATGAGTGATCCGACGATGATGGAGCCTTTTCCAACGCACACTCTACCTTGAATCGTTGTAGTTTCATCGATTTTTCCAGCGCATTGGCCGTCCTCGATCGTGTCCAGTATGCGCCTGTTGGCTTCAAGTAGGTCTTCCGGCTTTCCCGTGTCTTTCCACCATCCCTGTATCGTGTGCGCCTTCACGCTGTAACCTTTTTCCACCAAATAACCTATCGCGTCCGTGATCTCAAGCTCACCCCTCCACGAAGGCTTGATGTTTTCTATCGCGTGGAAGATGATCGGTCTGAACAGATAAACCCCCACGATCGCAAGATCGCTCTTCGGTTCTTTGGGTTTCTCCTCCACGTGCACCACCCTCTGATTCTCCACCACGGCCACACCGTAAGCCCTCGGATCCTTCACTCGGGCCAGGAGGATGTAGCCGTCCACCTTCTCTGACTCGAAACTCTTCACTACGCCCGAAATGTCCTCAAAAACGAGGTTGTCCCCGAGCACGAGGAGGAAAGGTTCATCGTCGAGGAATTCTCTCGATATGTACACAGCGTGCGCTATGCCTTTGGGTTGAGGTTGAACGATGTACTCGATGTGCATGCCGAAATGCGATCCATCCTGCAGAGTTTCTCTGAACAGAACTTCGTTCTCCGGGCTGACCACGATCGCCACATCTGTCACACCAGCGTTCTTCATGAACTCGAGCGTGTAAAGTATCACGGGCCTGTTGGCTATGGGTATGAGATGCTTGGCCGTCGTGTAAGTCAGAGGCCTGAGCCTGGTTCCCTTACCCGCGCACAGGACCAAACCCTTCATTTCGATCTACCCCCTCAAAGTTCAACCGATAGGCTGAACGAAAATCCGAAAAAGGCTTGTGAGTTTCTCAGACCAACCACACCGCTCAGAGACACATCCTTGAAAATGCTGAACAGGTTCGACAACCGATAGGTCGCACCGACTTTCAGGGCGTTCACAGACTCGATCTGCCCGATCAACCACCTCGTACCGTCCGGCATCGGTCCACCGTGCCAGGGTTGACTCGGCGTTCTGGTTCCGAAAATCACAGACTCCCAGTTCAAATTGAAAGACCAATCTGAGAAAGAATACTCAAAATCGATCGTGCACGCGATGTTGTTCTCACCGTATTTGTAACCGATCATGTTCTTCTCGATGGGATAGTTAGACCCTTCAAAGAAGACGTACTCGTAAGGCCGATCCGGATGAGTCCTTTCGAACGTGAAAGCAGTCGCACCCGCCACTTCGACTGTGAACTTGACAGGGTTGCTTCGACCGGAAAATCCGACCAGGAACGCGATTTTGTCGGGATTCTGGTAACCTTCCGGCGAGATGAACCTGTTCATGTTGATATCATCGACAAGAATCTCCGCATAGGCACGCCATTCTTTCCCACGGAGAACCGCGTAAGCTCCGACCATCGAATTGTCGTCCAGCTGGTTCGAACTGACACCCCACGGCGCCGAAAGATGCCAGAATTCCTGAATACCCGGAATCGGTATGGGCACGAAATAATAATAAGGATCGAAATACCTGTTGAGAAAGAGCACCGATTCCTCGTAGCCAACTTCCAGTCCGTCGAATGGAAGCAGAGCGAGCTTTCTGTATATCAAACCTTTGATCGGTCTGTCATCGGTTGCGAACGGTCTCAAACCTGCCCACAGAGTCTCAACCGCGATTTTCTGTGTTTCGTCTTTCCACGACACCCTGACTGTGGGATAAGAAAATCCATTTTCCGAAAGGAACAAATTGTAGAAGCTTCCTGGCCCGACTCTGTTCTGTTTCACGCCGACGTCGATCTGAAGATTTTGACCGCGGTACTCGAAATAACCTTCATCCCAGTACCAATAGTGGTTCTTGAGAAACTCTGCGTAAGGTGGAATCACCGTGTTGTCCCTGACGAACCCCCCGCTCGCACGAAAGTTCGTTCCCATGAAGGGCACCACGAGGCCGAATTTGATCGAATCAACAATCTGCTCGAAACCGTACTCGAGCTGAGTCTGTATCTGGAACACCGCACCGAATGTGATCGCGGAAAGAAGCAGCAACATCACGATCTTTCGCTTCAAAAAACATCACTCCTGACAGAATTATAGCAGTACAGCAATGAAGTTTCTGATCGTACTCGCCACCTTGATATGTTCATCTTACCCAGTTTGTCTTTTTGATATAATAAATCAGACTCAACACAGGGGGTGTGAATATGAGAAGGCTGCTGGTACTGTTTGTGGTCGCGTTGTGTGTGGTACTGCTCGCGGGAGAAGTTTCCATCTGGAGCTGGAGAAGTCAGGATGCAGATGTGTGGAAGCAGGTCGAGCAGGAACTCAGGAAGATGGGTAAGGACATCAAGATCAACTTCACGGCGTTCGCTCCGACCGAATACGATGCAAAGATAGCCGTCGCGCTCCAGACGGGTACCGGTCCGGACATCGTTTATTCGAGAAGGCTTCCCGGTGGCCGAACGCAGACCATGATCGAGAACGGACTGTATCTGCCCATCGACGAATACGTCGACTTTTCGAACTTCTCAGAAACGATCCTCAAGTCCGTGACCTATCAGGGTAAGAAGTACGGTGTGCCGTTCGCGGTACAGGTGGTGGGCATATTCTACAACAAGGATTACTTCGACAGGTTCAAACTGAAGGAACCTGAGACCTGGGACGAGCTCGTTGAGATCGCCAAAACTTTGAAGAAGAACGGCATCACTCCTTTCTTCATACCTGGCAGAGAAGCCTGGGCTTTAGCGATGCAACACGCCATGTGCGGTGTGAGCGTGCTGGGTCCTGAGTGGATCAAGAAGTTGATCGACGGAGAAACCGATTTTCTCGATCCGAAGTTCACGGACCTGAACCGCAGGCTCAACGAGCTCAAAGTTTACTATCAGGATGGTTTCCTGGCGAACTCCACAACGGACATGGATGCCGCTTTCGCCTTCGGTCAGGCTGCCATGGTCTTCTACGGCATCTGGGGTTATCAGAACTGGAAGAATCTGAACCCGGACATCAACGTGGGTTATTTCATGGTTCCACCCGTTTCGAAAGATCAAAAACCGTACGCGTACGTCTACATGGACGGAGCCATAACGCTCACCTCGAACGTCAAGAACCTCAACGATTCGATCGAAGTTCTGAAATTCTGCGCGACGCCAAAATTCGGCACCATCTTCGCCAACGTCACGTACAACATCCCCGCAGTCTCCGGTGCCCAGCTTCCGAAAGTTCCACTGCTCGAAGAAATCGTGGACGTGTACCTCAACCACGCCTCTCCGTACGTGTACTGGGTGGGTTCTGTGTTCGTCACCCAGAAGCCTTCGCTCTACGACGATGTGTTGAGCCCGGGCATGCAGGAGATGTACGCAGGTAGGATCTCACCCGAGGAACTCTCGAAGAGGGCTCAAGAGGCCATATCTCAGTGGTACGAACCGCTCAAGAAGAGACTCGGAAAGTGAATCGGAATGTGCCCCAGCCTTCGGGCTGGGGCTTTCAAAAATTGGGGTGAACGTGCGATGAAGGTCAGGACAAAGTACGTTCTTCTTTTCACTCTGCCTGCGCTGATCCTTTACAGTCTGTTCGTTGTCTATCCGTTGCTGGACAGCCTGGCTCTGAGCTTCTACTCGTGGAAGGGTGTGGGACCAAAGATCTTCGTCGGCTTGAAGAATTTCAGGGAAATGCTGTTCGGTAATTTTTCAAAAGAAGTCTTCAACGCCTTCTTCCACAACATCTATTTCTTTTCACTCGCGACCGTTCTCGAACTGGGCCTGGGCTTTCTGATAGCCTTCCTTCTGGCGAGTAAGTTGAAGGGTGCGAAACTGTTCCGCACAGTGGTTTACATGCCAAACATGATCCCGTTGGTGATCGTCGGGTTCATGTGGGGTCTTTTTCTCAATCCCCAGATAGGACTCGTGAACAGTTTTTTGAAACTCGTGGGTTTGAAAGCTCTGGCAAGGCCATGGCTGGGTGATCCTTCGACCGCTTTGACGAGTATCATTCTGGTGAACGTGTGGAGACATCTTGGCTTTTATGTTCTGGTGATCCTCGCAGCGATTTTGAACATCCCGCCCGACCTGATCGAGGCCGCGTACATCGATGGGGCGAGCAACTGGAAGATCGCTTCACGCATCATCTTTCCGATGGTTTTACCCACGTTCAGGACGCTTTTGATCTTGCTTTTCATAGGTAGTTTCAACGTTTTCGACATGGTCTACGCGATGACGGGAGTTCAGGCAGGTCCTTTCAGGAAGACGGACGTGCTCGGCACCGTCTTCTACCGCACCGCGTTCGGAGGACTGGGTAGCGCGTACGTCGACATGGGGCTCGGTGCCGCCGTTACGGTTTTCATCTTCGCCATCGTCATGCCACTTTCTATCCTTTACGTCTTTTTGGTCGAAGGGAGAGAAAGATCATGGTGAGGTTCACGAAGGCTGGGAAGTTTCTCAGTTATGTGTTTCTGACCATCTACGCTTTGATCATAGTCGTACCGTTCGCGATGATGGTGCTGAACTCCTTCAAGTCCATGAGAGAACTCTTCATGAAACCTTTCTCTCTCCCATCGACCTTCAGGTTCGACAACTTCGTCAAGGCATGGAAGTTTGCGAACATAGCTACCGGTTACAAAAACAGTCTGATCGTTGCGAGTGTGACGGTCTTGATCGTCATTCTACTTGCGAGTATGTTCGCGTACATGGTTTCGAAGTACGATTTTTCCTTCAGAAGGGGCATGTTCCTCTACACCATGCTGGGGCTCGCTTTGCCCGCAAGACTCGCGGTGATTCCCATATTCGTTTTGCTTCGGAATCTGAATCTGACGAATTCCTTGGCGGGCCTCGTTCTGGTGTATGCCTCGACCAATCTACCTTTTTCGATCTTCATCCTTAAGAACTTCATCGATGCGGTACCAAACGAGCTGTGTGAAGCGGCCAGAATGGATGGAGCAGGTGTTGGATACATCTATTACAAGCTCATTCTCCCGCTCGTCAAACCTGCGCTCTCCATAGTCGCGATAGTCACCTTCGTGAACGTCTGGAACGATTTCTTCTTCCCGCTGATCCTGATAAACGATCGTTCCAAGGCGACCATAACGCTCGCTGTATCCATCTTTTTCGGTGAGTATTCGATCCAGTGGCCCTTGTTGTTCGCAGGACTCACCCTGTCGATAGCACCCACGGTGATACTGTTTTTGATCTTCTCGAGGTTCTTCATCGCCGGTATGACGCAGGGGGCGATAAAGTGAAGATTGTCAAACTTGGCCTGGATGTGTTTCTGGAAAAACACGCCGAGCGTTACAAAGGTTTGAGGATCGGTCTGATCACCAACGCGACGGGCATCAACGGTGAACTGAAGAGGAACGTCGATCTTTTCATAGGGAAGGGTCTGAAGCTCGTCAAACTCTTTGGACCCGAACACGGCATCTTCACCGCAGCACCGGATGGAGCCAAGGTTTCGGACGACGTCGAGCCGAAGTACGGTATAAAGATCCATTCGCTGTACGGTCAGACGGTGAGACCAACCCCCGAGATGCTCTCGGATCTGGACGTGCTGATCTACGACATTCAGGATGTGGGTCTTCGTTTTTACACCTACATTTACACGATGGCGTACTGCATGGAAGAGTGTGGTGAGCGAAACATCAGGTTCGTCGTCCTGGACAGGCCGAACCCGCTTTCTAAAAGGATCGAGGGTCCGACCATGAGAGAAGGGTTCGAAAGCTTCGTGGGAGGTTACGGGCTCGCACTCAGGTACGGCCTGACGATTGGAGAACTCGCAAACTATTTGAATCAGGAATTTCGCATGAACGTCGATCTCGAAGTGGTGAGAATGGAGAACTACGATCCGGAGAGTTACTTCGACGAGACGGGCCTACTGTGGAACACGCCTTCGCCCAATCTGCCTTCGCTCGAGCACACGATACTCTACGCCGGTTTCTGCCTGCTGGAGGGTGTGAACGTCTCTGTCGGGCGCGGAACGACACATCCGTTCAGATTCATCGGCGCACCGTGGATCGATTCGTCGAAGCTGTACGAGGAACTGAAGAAGTTCAACCACGAAGGTGTAGCGTTCAGAGAAAGGTACTTCGTTCCTTTCACGTTCAAACTGTCTGGTCAACTCTGTAGAGGGCTCGAATTCTTCGTGACCGACAAGAGAAAGATAAAACCACTGCACCTCGCCATCGATGTCATCGCCTGCTTGAAGAAGCTCCACCCGCACGATTTCAGATGGGACAGCTACGTGCACGATGAGACGGAGAGATATTACTTCGATCTGCTCATTGGGAGTGATCTTTACAGAAAGGCGATCGATGATGGTGCCACGTCGAGAGATTTTGATAGAATCTGGATTGAAGAATCCAGCAGTTTCGCCCGCAGAGTGGAAAAGTACAGACTGTATTGAAGGAGGTCCACCGCGTGTCGAAAGTTTATTTCACAGACATGACCACCAACAGCAACATGAACCTGCTACAGAAATTCTCTCTCCTGCTCGACAAGGTCGCTGTGGATTCTTTAGCGAAGAAAGACGAATTCGTTGCTATAAAAGTGCACTTCGGTGAGTACGGCAATCTCGCGTTCATCAGGCCGCAGTACCTTCGAGTGCTGGTCGATAGATTGAAGCCTTCCGGCGCGAAGGTCTTTTTAACGGACGCCAACACACTGTACACGGGTCACCGCAGCAACGCGGTGGACCACCTTCTGAACGCGTACCTCAACGGTTTCACGATGGATGTCGTTGGAGCACCGGTGATCATCGCCGATGGTCTGAAAGGTAGTGAGTACGTGCCTGTAAAGGTAGATGGAAAATACGTCAAAGAGGCGAAGATCGCCTCTGCGATCGCGCTCGCGGACGTTCTGATCTTCGTCACTCACTTCAAAGGTCACGAGCAGACGGGTTTTGGAGGCACGCTCAAAAACGTCGGCATGGGTTGTGCATCCAGACAGGGCAAACTCGAGCAGCATTCCGAATCGAAACCCAAGGTTGTCGAAGAGCGTTGCGTCTCGTGTCGAACGTGTGAAAGGTTCTGTCCAACCGGGGCCATCAAGGTCGTGAAAGTGGCGAAGATCGATTACACGATCTGTATCGGCTGTGGCCAGTGCGTTGCGGTGTGCAACTACGGAGCCGTGGAACCTGTTTGGAGCGATTCGACTGAGCTTTTGAGCATGAAGATGGTCGAGTACGCGAAGGCCGTGTTGAAAGACAAGAGGGCTCTGTTCATCAATTTCATCATGAACGTCTCACCGGATTGCGACTGCTGGCACATGAACAGGCCCGCCGTCGCACCGGACATCGGCATCGCGGTGAGCACAGATCCCGTCGCGCTCGATCAGGCGTGCATGGATCTGATCTTGAAAGCCGCGAATGAAGATCCCTTCCTGAAGGCCCATCCGAACGTACAGTGGGAGACTCAACTCGCCTACGCGGAGCGGATCGGCCTTGGAAGTCGTAGCTACGAGCTGGTGGAGATAGCCTGCAACTTGAAGTAAGTTTGCCCTTGACGAAACACGCAGATCGAGCTATCATATCTGAAAAAGTTCGCACTGCTAATTGAGGGAGGTGTTTTTGTGGAACGTTTCGCGTTGTTCAACGCCACACTGTTCGTTGGCGATGGTTCCATCCTCGAGAATGCCACCGTGCTCGTGGAGAAGGGCCGCATCGTGAAAGTGTCTGAGGCAGATTCAACCACGATCCCCGCCGACTTTTTCCGTATCAACCTTGACGGTTTCTTCCTCATGCCGGGTCTCATCGATGCGCACCTGCACCTGACAGGCATGCGCTCGGGTGACACGATCAAAGAACATTTACTCGTTCCTTACGAAACGCTCGTTGCACGCGCCGTGAAGGATCTGGAATCCCTCATCGAAGCAGGTTTCACAACGATCGTAGACGCGGGTGGTTCCATCGCGGTGAACCTGAAAAAGGCGGTTCAGGAGAAGACGATCGTTGGGCCGAGGATCGTCGCTGCGGGCCATTCGCTCTCACAGACTTTCGGTCATGGCGATGCGCACTATCTACCCATCGAGTATGTCGATCCAAGGAGTTCCAGATTCAAAACTCCGTTCGGTTCGCTCATCTGCGACGGTGTGGACGAATGTCGAAAAGCTGCGAGGTACGCTTTGCGCTGCGGGGCAGATTTCATAAAGATCATGTCCACGGGCGGAGTCCTGTCGGAGAGGGACAGACCGGAACAGGTGCAGTTCACGAAAGAAGAGATCGAAGCCATCGTTCAGGAGGCGAGGCACGCGGGTAAGTTCGTTCATTCCCACGCGCAGGGAACCGAAGGGATCAAGAACGCACTGCTGGCAGGGGTCAAAGTCATCGCGCACGGCATATACATAGACGAAGAGTGCTGTGAACTGGCAAAGAAATTCGATGCCATAGTTGTTCCGACGCTCTCGATCGTTGAGCACATCATGCGCTATGGAAGAGAGATAGGCATACCCGAGTGGGGCTTGAAGAAATCCGAGGAAGTTTACAAAGCTCACGTTGAAAACATAAAACTCGCGTACCAGCGCGGTGTCAAACTCGCCACCGGGACGGACTTTCTCGGCGGGACGAAGGCTTTCAGGCAGGGCGACAACGCGCTCGAGATCGTTCTGTTCGTGCAGAAACTCGGAATGAAACCGGAAGAAGCGCTGGTTTGCGCCACAAAGATCGCGGCGGAAGCTGCTGGTCTTTCCAGGCAGGTTGGTACAATAGAAGTGGGCAAGCTGGCGGACATGATAGTTCTGAAAAAGAATCCGCTTGAAGATGTGGAATCGCTGATGAACAAGGAAAACGTAGTCATGGTTATCAAAGAAGGAGAGATAGTCAAGAACTTGCTCTGAGGTGTTCTCGAACCGTGCGGCACGTGGAAGCTGAGAGAAAGTTTTCACTCAGTAGAACTGTGGAAATGTTTTTCTCCATCCTGTTGCTCGTACCTTTCGTGGCGAGCCTCCTCTTCGGGAGGCTCGTTCAGAGTATTGGTTATTTCGTTTACGTCTTCGCTGACAGGTTCATAGATATCTACGAGCGCATCGTCCGGCAGGAACTGTCCGACGGACTCAGAAAACTCCTCAAGCTCCATCTGGTGCTCCACTCTTTCTTCGGTCATTTTCTCAGATTCTACGATCTCGTACCCCTCTGGGACAAAGCGCTGCACTTCTTCGGCTCGTTCATCATCGCGTGCACCTTTTGTTTTGTCCTGAGCCAAGATTCGAAATACTGGAGTGCGCTCGGTGAAAGACTGTCTCGCTTCGTATCTTTTCTTCTTGCGAATTTCGCGGGTGTGCTGTGGGAAATTTCCGAATTCATCGCGGACAAACTCTTCAGTTTGAACGCTCAGCGAGGCTTGGACGATACGATGTTTGATCTGATCTTCAACATCTTCGGAAGTTACTTCGCAATCCGCTTCGCAGAAAAACTCTTCAGGGAGAGAAAAGTATGAACCTTAGGCTGGACGCTCTGACGATCGTTGAAGAAACCATCGGGTTCGTCCTTCCAGACGTTGCGGTGAGGAAAAAACTTGAGGAACTGGAACTGTCGAACGTCGTGCTCGTAGCCATAGGAAAGGCTGCCTGGCGCATGGCGAAGGCGGCGAAAGAGACGCTGAAAGAAAACATAAAGAAAGGCATCGTCATCACCAAGTACGGCCACAGCGAAGGCGAGATAGAGAATCTGGAGATCTACGAAGCCGGTCATCCCATACCCGACGAGAACACGATCAAAGCCACGGAGCGTGCGCTCGAGATCGTTGAAGGTCTGAGCGAGAAAGACACCGTCCTGTTTCTGGTTTCAGGCGGTGGATCTGCGCTGTTCGAAAAACCAAAAGGCACTGTCACGCTGCAACAACTTCAAAACATCACGGACCAGCTTTTGAGGAGCGGTGCGAACATAGAAGAGATCAACGCCGTGAGGAAACATCTTTCCGAAGTGAAGGGTGGCAGGTTCGCGCAGAAGGTTCAGCCCGCACGTGTCGTGTGCCTGATCCTTTCAGACGTTCTTTCGAACAGGCTCGACGTGATCGCGTCGGGCCCGGCGCACCCGGATGCGAGCAGCTGTGAAGATGCTTTGAGGATACTTGAAAGATACAACATCAAGGTCGATGAGAACGTTCTCGAAGAGCTGAAAGAAGAAACACCGAAACAGCTTTCGAACGTGGAAAGTTACATCATCGCGGACGTGAAACTCGCGTGTGAGAAGGCCGTCGAAGTTGCCAGAAGGCTCGGTTACAGCGCGACGATTCTGACCAGCAGTCTGGACTGTGAAGCCAGGGAAGCGGGTTTCTTCATCGGTGCGATCGCGAGAGAGATCGTCCTGCACGAAAGACCTTTGAAAAAACCGTGCGCCATCGTGCTGGGTGGAGAGACCGTGGTGCGTGTGAAAGGCAAAGGGAAGGGTGGAAGAAACCAAGAGCTTGCACTCGCTGCGGCGATCAAAATAGCGGGTCTTGAAAACGTCGTCGTCTGTTCGGTCGGCACGGACGGCACCGATGGTCCCACGGACGCCGCAGGTGGCATCGTGGACGGAAGAACGGTGCAAAGAATCAAGGATGCAGGTTTTGATCCAGCTGAACTGCTCGAAGACAACAATTCTTATCAGGCTCTGAAAATTGCGGGCGATCTTCTGATCACAGGACCAACGGGAACGAACGTGAACGATCTGATATTGATCTTGGCGAGATGAGAATTGCGGGGTTACTTGAACCCGACACAGCGTTGTGGTATCATACATAATGAGTGGCGGTGTAGCTCAGATGGTCAGAGCGAGTGATTCATAATCACTATGTCGTGGGTTCGAGTCCCACCGCCGCCACCAGAGGCAGCGTTGAGCTGCCTCATTTTATTTGTGGTAATATACGGCTTGAAGGAGGTGTGTTTGTGAAAACGTTCATGATAATCGTTCACTCACTCATCAGTGCCGCGCTGATCTACATGGTGCTCAACCAGATGGGCAAGTTCGCCGAACTCGGTGGAGCCTTTGGAAGTGGCTCGCTGTACACGATGTTCGGAAGAAAGAAAGGTCTGGACACATCCGGCAAGATCACGCTCGGACTTGCGATCGCCTTCATGGTGAGCAGCATCTTGACGGCCTTCTTCATCTCGAGGTGATGCGATGGAACCAGAAAAACAGCTCGAGATTTTGAAGAAGAACGTGGTCGATCTCGTCAGTGAAGAAGAGCTTCTGGACAAACTCAAAAGGAAAAAACAGCTCCGCGTCAAGCTGGGTGTGGATCCTTCGAGGCCTGACCTTCATCTTGGCCATGCGGTGGTCTTGTTCAAGCTCAGAGAGTTTCAGGAACTCGGTCACAGAGTCGTGCTCATCATAGGTGATTTCACCGCTCAGATAGGAGATCCTTCTGGTAGAGACAGCACGAGGCCCATGCTCAGCGAGGAGGAGGTCAAAAAGAACGCGCAGACTTACGCGGAGCAGGCGTTCAAGATCCTCGACAGAGAGAAAACAGAACTTCGATTCAACAGCGAGTGGCTCGCCAGGATGAGCTTTGTGGACGTGATAAAACTCGCGGCGAAGTACACGGTCGCACGCATGCTGGAGCGTGACGACTTCGCGAAGAGATACAGAGAAAACGTTCCCATTTCGATCGCAGAATTTCTCTATCCACTCGCGCAGGCGCAGGATTCTGTGGTGGTCGAAGCGGACGTCGAGCTCGGCGGAACGGATCAGTACTTCAACCTCCTGGTGGGAAGACACATCCAGCAACAGGTTGGACAGGAACCTCAGATCGTCATGACTATGCCCATCATTGAAGGTACGGACGGAAAACTGAAGATGAGCAAAAGTTACGGCAACTACATCGCCTTCAACGATCCGGCGAACGAGATGTTCGGAAAACTAATGTCGATACCAGATTGGCTGATCACGAAGTACATGAAGCTTTTGACGAAGATCCCTGTAGAAGAGATAGAAGAGTACGAAAAGCTCATGAACCAGGGCAAGATGAACCCAAGGGACGTGAAGATGAGACTCGCTTTCGAGATAACGAAATTCTTCCACGGTGAAGAAGCGGCGCGGGAAGCTCAGGAACAGTTCATAAAAGTTTTTTCAAAAAGAGAACTTCCAGAAGAAATGCCGATCGTTCATCTTGACATGGACCAGTGCGAACTGGTAGAATTACTCGTGAAACTGAACGTGGTTTCGAGCAGGAGCGAAGCAAAGAGGTTGATCCAGCAAGGCGGCGTCAAACTCGACGGTGAAAAGGTCATAGACATCCATGCTAAAATTATTCTGAACAGAGAGAGAATTCTCAGGGTTGGAAAGAGGCAGTTCTTCAAACTCGTTCGTGGGTAAAAGGTTGAAGACTTGATTTTGCTCGCACTCGGGTGTTATAATCGGTTCTGAACTGGGTGTTCTGGTCTTTGACAAGTGGGGGGAAGGTTTCCCACCGAGAATAATCAGAAGGGAGGTTGGCGTTATGAAGAGATTTCTTCTCACAGTCGTGGCATTGTTCGTCGCCGTTGGGGTGTTCGCTTCAGGAATGTTTCCTGATGTTCCAGAAAAGCACTGGGCCTATGAGTACGTGAAGCATCTCAAAGATAAGGGTATCGTCATTGGGTATCCCGATGGCACTTTCAAGGGTGATCGCAACATCACGCGCTACGAAGAAGCCGCAATGATCAGCAGACTGATCGGACTCATCGAGACCGAGATCGTTGGCCCTTACATCAGCGATGTCCTGAAGGTGCTCGATGCGATCAGCGTTAAACTGGGTTCCACCATCGAGAAAGTCGACGCGGTTGAGAAAAAGGTTGCAGAGCTCCAGCAAATGGTTGGCACCCACGAGCAGGACGTTTTCAACCTCTTCGATTCAGTGAGCAAGTTGCAGAAAAAGCACAGCGAGGACATCGCAAGGCTGAACGATGAGATGGACGCGAAGCTTGCCGAACAGAAGGAAGAGTTCGAAGCGGTGATTTCCAAGCTGGAAGGCAAGATCGCTAATCTCGACAAAAAACTGCTCGCACTGGAGCCCGTGAAGAACATCGTCGCGGATCTGACTTCCTACACGCGCGCTCAGTCCAACAGGATAACGGCGCTCGAAAACCAGGTTGGGGATCTCTCAGCGATGCTCGATAACGCCGTCAAGACGCTCGGTTATGTGTCCATCAAGCTGGACAGACTGAGCGAGAAGGTCGATAGTATAAGCAACAAGGTCAGTGCCAACGAGTCCGAGATAGCCAACCTGAAAGAATCGACCGCGGGCTTGGCAAAATCGCTCGAGGAACTCAAGCAGACGGTGAACATCCACGACAAAGACATCTTCAACCTCTACGAATCGATCGCCAAGCTTGAGAAGAAGCACAACGAAGATGTCGCCAAACTCAACGATGCGATCAGCTCAAAGACATCCGAACTTGAGTCCAAGCTGAACGAGTTCCAGGCCACGCACGACGAACAGATCAACTACGTGCTCGATGAGCTCGATTCTGTGAACACGCAACTGTCCGAGCTGAGGGATGGTCTGTTCGCCATCAGGGAAGATTCCGAGGCACGCTTCCAGACCGTCACCAAATCCATCGATGACACCAAGGCTGAACTCCTCAAGAAGATCGATGAGCTGTCCAAAGCCAACGCGGCGCTCACAGGAGCCGTCATCGGTGCTATAATACTGGCAGTCGCCGCCATGATCGTGGGTGCAATGTGAACCCCACTTGGGGTAAAAATTACAAGTGAAGGAGGGTGTTGAGTTATGAGGAAACTGCTCGTATTGCTGGTCGCCCTGGTAACAGTCGCGGCATTTGCAGCTGTGAACTTCTCTGGCTGGCTCGGCACATCACTCAGCGTAACCTATGATGCCAGCAACACTGCAACGACACTTGGTTTCGGTGTGACAGGTAGAATTGACTTCAGCGCAAGTGACTCACAAGGCCTCACAGGATTCACACTATCTGTTGCCCGTTCTGGAAGCAGTGTAGGTGAAACACTTGAAATGAAAGACACCACTCCGTCAACATGGGCACCTGCAATGACTTGGGGTACTCAGATCTGGCAGAAACTCTATGTCTCTGATCCTCTCACCGTAACACTCAGAGCAGGTTTGCTCAGCCGCGGCTTCAGCTATGTCACCGGTTCGAACTTCCAGTGGTATGTGACGCCACCTTACTTTCTGTCACGCAACAGAACAGGCGCTGTGGCACTTGATTTCGGTATAAAGGCTGGAGATCTGTCCGATACCTTGGTACTGTACGGATACCTGCCAAGCGCAACCGCAGTAGACTTTGATGTGTGGAATTCCATGAAGTTCTCCTTCGTCACAATCCAAGTTCTTGCCACGAAGATCCTCAGCAGCGCACAAGCTGGGCAACTGCCAGGCCTTGCTGTTGGTGGAAAGATCGATCTTGCACAGGCACTTGGAATCAGCACAGGTAGCTTGAGCGGTTATGGTTATCTGGAGGTTCCAACAAGCGGCTTTATTCCAAGCAATTACATGTTTGGTGTTGACTTTGGTATGGAGAAATTCAATGGCAGTGTAGCGTTTGCTGGTCCAAGCACGCTTGGTTTTGCTGTGAACACAAACATTTTGGCTCCAGTCACAATCGGCGCGGAAGTTGCTCTTGATGTTACGAACTTGCTTGGATTCAGCGCAGCAGGTTGGGCAAGCTGGCAACAAGATCTTATCTCTCACGCAGTTTCGTTGGTCTTTAACGCAGCCGAGAAAACAACTAAGATTTCTTGGAGTATGTCTGTAAGCTTCTGAGAAGGAATACACTGATACTGACCCCGGCTTCGGCCGGGGTTTTTTCTTTGTGGTACCATATGACCAAGGAGGTGTGAGGATGCTGATCGCTGGGATCATCGTGGCGATAGTGATCGTTCTGGTCGTCTGGTTTGTGGGAACGTACAACTCGCTCGTTTCAAAAAAGAAGCGCGTCGAAAACGCCTGGAGCCAGATCGATGTTCAGCTCAAACGAAGGCACGATCTGATTCCAAACCTGGTGAACGCGGTGAAAGGCTACATGAAGTTCGAGAAAGAAACTTTGGAAGCGGTTATAAACGCGCGTGCGAAGGCGATCGCTGGCGGTTCGATAGACGATCGCATAAAGGCGGAAGGTGAGCTTTCCGGTGCTCTCGCACGTTTGCTCGCCGTTTTTGAAAGATATCCCGAGCTCAAAGCCAACGAGCAGGTGAAACAGCTCATGGAGGAACTCACCAGCACGGAGAACAGGATCAGCTACGCGAGGCAGTTCTACAACGACACCGTCATGAAGTACAACACCGCGATAGAGATGTTCCCAACCAACATCGTCGCGAGGATGTTCAACTTCACACCGTTCCCGTTCTTCCAGGCTGCGGAGGCGGAGAAGGAAACGCCAAAGGTGGATCTATCCTTCTGAGGTGAAAGCATGGACTACGTGTCGATCCAGAAGAAGAACGTTCGCAACACCTACCTGCTCGTTTTTGTTTTCGTTCTCATGATGGGTTTTCTCGGGCTCGTGATCGATGGATTGTTCGGGATCTTTCCATTAGGAACGATCGTTCTGCTCTTCATCGCGCTGATCCAGACGCTCGTCGGTGTCAGCGCGGGAGCTTCCCTGGTACTTCACTCAGTTGGAGCGAAGCCAGTGATCGGAAAAGATTTCGAAGAGAAACAGCTCAAGAACATCGTTGAGGAGCTTTCGATCGCCGCAGGTCTCGAAGTACCACCGAAAGTTTACGTGATGGAGGATGAGAACATAAACGCCTTCGCGACGGGCTTCAAACAGAAAGACAGCGCTGTGTGCGTCACCACAGGTTTGCTGAAGCATCTCAACAGGGAAGAGACCGAAGGCGTTGTGGCGCACGAGATAAGTCATATCATCAACAGAGACACACTCTTGATGACTACGATCAGCGCGATCCTTGGTGCGATGGTGCTGGTGCAGCTCTTTGCCTGGAGGTCCCTCAGGGTCATGCTTTGGTCGGGATACGGTAGATCTTCGAGAAGGAAAGGAAAAGACAGCACCGGTTACATAATCCTGGCGTTGCTGGTGATCGCACTGCTCGCCACGCTGTTTTCTTTCATCGGTAGAGTAACAATGTTCGCCGTGTCGAGAACGAGGGAATACCTCGCGGACGCCAAAGGAGTTGAGCTAACGAGGAACCCGAAGGGTCTGGCGAACGCGCTCAGGAAGATCGCGAAGATGCAGAAAACAAAACCCAGAGTGAAGAACGCCACCATCGCCACGGCGCACCTTTTCATCGCAGACCCGTTGAAGAGGAAGGTCAACGACAGAGAGGGATTCTTTGCCAACCTTTTCAGCACGCATCCGCCCATACACAAACGCATCGCTTTGCTGGAGCATGTGCCGGAAGAGGTCGTTCTGAAAGAACTGCAGGAAAATTGAGGACGACTTCAGAAATGCGTTCGACGCTTCCACACAACCCCGCACAGAAGCGAAGGGGGTGGTAGGATGCTTTACTTTCTCGCGTTTCTTGGCGTGATATTTCTGATCTATCTTTTCTTCAGGTTCTTCCCATTTTTCGCCGGACTGTTCGCCGTCGCGCTCGGTATCGCGGTCGTTGTGCTGGCACTGCTTGGATTGTTCATCGTCGCGTTGCCCGTTCTGTTTTTGGGTTTTTTGATCTTTCTGATCGTGAAGCTGGTCAAGCTGGTACGATGAACGAATTTCACGATCCGGTGTGGCTCGTGGGTCGATCCGTCACAGCTGTCTGTAACTTTCCACGGGATAACCCATCTGCCCGAGCTTTTTCAGGACCAGCTCAACGTTGTCCGTATCGAGATAGACTTTCTTCGCCTGCACGTCTATTTCGTACTGCTTCACACCGAGTTCTTCCAGCGCCTTCGAAATTCTGTTTCTGCAATGGCCACACGAAATATCGGGAACGTGGAGTTCGTACCTCACGATCTTTCCCTCCCCAAACTCAACGAGTTCAGCACCACGCTGATCGAGCTCATCAACATGGCGAGTTCCGCCACGACGGGATGAACCAATCCCGCCATCGCTGCCGGGATCGCCACGATGTTGTAGAAGAACGCCCAGAACAAATTCTGCCTGATCTTTCGAAAGGTTCTCTTCGAGATCTCTACCATCTCGACCAATCTGGATAGACCACCCTTCACAACGACGATGTCCGCGTTGTCCACGGCGATGTCCATGCCTGAGCCCATGGCTATACCCACGTCCGCGGCTTTGAGTGCGGCGGCGTCGTTCATGCCATCTCCCACCATCGCCACCTTTCTGCCCGACGCCTGGTACTTTCTGACCAGCTCGAGCTTTTCCGCTGGTTTCACCTGCGCGTGAACTCTTTCTATACCCACCTTCCTCGCCACCGCCCTGGCGATGCGTTCGCTGTCTCCCGTGACCATTATGACCTCTATGTCCATTCGTTTCAACCTGTCCACCGTCTCTCTGGCATCCTCCCTCAGGGCGTCTTCCAGCGCGAAGAACCCCACAACGTTTCCATCCACTCTGACCTCCACGACCGTCCTTCCATGTTCGATCTGTTCATCGTAGCGAGAATAATCCAGAGGCCTTCCAATGAAATAATCTTTCCCATCCACAACAGCCTTCACACCTTCGCCGGCGATCTCTTCGAACTGCTGTACTTCGATGTGATCGCTTGCAAGTTTCGCTATCGCCCTCGCGAAAGGATGGTTCGATCTTTTCTCAACGTTGGCCACGATGTTCAAGGTTTCTTCGTCCAGGTTGTGTTCAACGACGATGGGTTCTCCGAGCGTGAGCGTTCCGGTTTTGTCTGTCAGGATGAATTTTATGTCTTTGATGGTCTGTATCGCTTCGGCGTTTCGAACAAGAAGACCTTTTTTCATTGCCTGACTCGTTCCCACCAGCAGGGCCATGGGTGTCGCGAGCCCAAGCGCACATGGGCATGCCACAACCAGCGTGGCAACGAAGACGAAGATCGAAAAGCTCAGCGGTTCGGCGTTGTGAACAGGCAGAGGAAGAATGCGGGCGAGTTTTTCGAACGTCGCGGAGAACCTCTCGTAGTTGAAGTACCAGAACAACGCGCTCGATAGGGCCAACAACAAAACCACGGGCACAAAATAGTTGGTTATTCGATCCGCGAGGGCTTGAATGGGCACTTTGAAACCCTGTGCCTCCTGAACGAGCCTGAGCATCTGGGCCAGAAAGGTGTCTTCGCCAATCTTCGTGACTCTGACCTTTATCGTCGAAGAAAGATTCATCGAGCCCGCAACGACAGAATCACCCACCTTCTTGAGCACGGGAACAGATTCTCCACTGATCATGGATTCGTCGACTAAGCTCGATCCTTCCACGATCACGCCGTCTATGGGTATGCGTTCCGACGGATTGACAACGACTGTGAAGCCCTCCTTCACCGCTTCGATGGGCAAGAATATTTCTTTCGAATCCACCAGAACACGTGCCTGCTTTGCCTGGAGCTGGAGCAGGGCTTTCAGTTGTTTGGCCGCTCTGTCTCTCAGGTAAGATTCTATGAACCTGCCCGTGATGTGGAAAGCCACGATCATGCCACCCACGGCGGCGAAAGAGTTCACAGGGAGTTTCAAAAGTGAGAGCAGTCCAGTCAACCACGAGCTGATGGCACCGAGAGAGATGAGCACGTCCATGTTGGCGTGTTTGTGAACTACAGCGATCGCGGCACCCCTGATAGTTTTTCTCCCGACGTAGAAAATCACGAACGTGGAGAGCGCGAGCTCGAGCCAGAGAAGCTGGCGTGCGTGAAGCACCATGTGAAAGAACATCAGAGCCATGAGCGGGCCTGTGGCGAGCCACGCGAGTAGTAGGTTCCTTTTGGCCTGGGCGAACCTTCTCGCCTCAACGTCCTGCGAGGCGCTCAGTTCGGCACCGTACCCAACTTCTTCGACGGCTTTTTTTATCGTCTCGAAATCTATCTCTCTTTCGGCCAGGATGAACCCTGTGGACGTGGCCAGGTTGACCGATGCGAACTCCACACCCTCGATGCTTTTCAAAGCCTGTTCAACGATCCTCGCACACGTCGCGCACGTCATCCCGGTGACGGTGAAGGTCTTTCTGAACCGCTTTTCGTTCAGACGTTCATTCCCAAGCGTTTCCATTTTCTGAACTCACCGCCTCCCAGAGTCCGAGGATGTAGCACACACCGAGGGCCCTGTCGTAGAGCCCGTAACCTGGCCTTGCCTTCTCGTTCCAGATCGTTCTTCCGTGGTCGGGTCTTAGGTAACCATCGTAATTTATCTCACGCAGGGCTTTGACGATCTGCAACATATTGAGTGAGCCACAGAAGGTTGGGTGTGCGCTCTCGTAAAACTTCTTTTCACCGATGAGTTTGAAGTTTCTCAAATGTACGAAGCTTATCCTTTTCATCGAACCGAAACGGCGTATCATCTTTGGTAAATCGTTCTTCGTGTTCACACCGAGCGAACCCGTGCAGAGTGCGAGCGTGTTGGAAGGGCTGTCCACCGAGAGCAATATCTTTTCTATGTTCTCCTCGCACGTCACGACCCTGGGCAGACCGAAAACGCTCCACGGTGGATCGTCCGGATGGATGGCCAGTTTGATGCCGAACTGTTCGCACACCGGAACGACTTCTTTGAGAAAGTGGATCAAGTTTTCCAGGAGATCTTCTTCACTCATGCCTTCGTACATCTGCAGAGTTTTTTCGAGCTCCCCGAGTCTTTCCCACTCCCAGCCTGGCAGGACGAAGTTCGAGGAACCTTCTTTCACCATCTTCACGAGCTGTCTCGGGGTGATGCTTCGAACGAGCTCATCGTCGTACGCCATGGTTTCAGAACCATCAGGGAGTCTGTACCTCAAATCCGTCCTGAGCCAGTCGAAGACGGGCATGAAGTTGTAAGTGACAACCTTTACGCCCGCCCTTGCGAGGTTCACGATCGTGTCTTTGTAGTTGTCGATGTACTTTTTTCTCGAAGGAAGACCAAGCTTTATGTCTTCGTGCACGTTGACACTCTCGATGACTTCGAATTTCAACCCGTGTGCTTCGACCTTTCTCTTCAAACTCATGATCTTCTCGAGTGGCCAGACCTCTCCCACGGGTACATCGAACAGCGCGGCCACCACGCCTTCCACACCCGGGATCTGCCTTATGTGTTCCAGTCTCACGGGGTCTTCTTCACCGAACCAGCGAAAAACGATCTTCAAGTTCTTCACCTCTATTCCTTATTGTACCCGCAGATTCTGGAGAGAATTTGACAGACAGGTTTGCAGAGTGATATAATGTAGCCAAAGTTGGGGTGAAACCTTTGAGCAAGCTGATAGTTTCGAGAAATATCTTCGTTGAGAACAACTGGTGGTGGTGCTGCCCCGATTCGACGGGGTAAGCATCGCGTGCTTTAACCTCGCATCGAATCGGGGCTCTCTTGAAAAAGAGAGCCCCTTTTTTATTTGAAATCGTCAGGAGGTGGAACTGTGAGAGTCAGGGTGGATTTGAAGGTTGAAGACATGCCGAGGCATTGGTACAACGTGCTTGCGGATCTGCCTTTCAAACTCGATCCTCCGCTCGATCCAAAAACGAAACAGCCCATTTCTCCCCAGGCGCTCTCTGCGATCTTTCCAGAACCTCTCATCGAACAGGAAGTGAGTGAGCAGAGAGAGATCCCCATCCCCGAGCCCGTGCTGAAAGAGTACGCAGTTTACAGACCCACCCCACTGTACAGGGCTACCTATCTGGAAGAGTATCTGCAGACACCAGCGCGCATCTACTACAAGTACGAAGGTGTCAGCCCGACGGGCAGTCACAAGACGAACACGGCCCTCGCTCAGGCGTACTACAACAAGATCTCTGGCACCAGGAGGCTGGTAACTGAAACGGGTGCGGGACAGTGGGGAAGCGCCCTGTGCTACGCCGGCGCCAAGTTCGGACTCACCGTGAACGTGTTCATGGTGAGGATCAGCTACGAGCAGAAACCCATGCGGAAGTACCTGATGAGACTCTTCGGTGGCGACGTGGTGCCGAGTCCGAGCGACAGGACGAACTTTGGAAGATCTTTGCTTGAAAAGAACGGCGAGATGCCGGGCAGTCTGGGCATCGCGATCAGTGAAGCGATCGAGGTCGCGCTGTCCGATCCGAGCACGAAGTACTCGCTCGGCAGCGTGCTGAACCACGTGCTTCTGCATCAGACCGTGATAGGGCTCGAGATCAAGAAACAGCTCCAGCTGTTGAACGAGACGCCCACGATCGTTTTGGGCTGTCACGGTGGAGGATCGAACTTCGCAGGTACGATACTTCCGTTCATACCAGACAAACTGTCCGGAAAGAACATAAGGTTGATAGCCTGTGAGCCAACGGCGTGTCCATCACTCACAAAAGGAAGGTTCGAGTACGACTACGGTGACACGGCCGGTCTGACACCGCTTCTGAAGATGTACACCCTCGGTAAAGATTTCATCCCACCGAAGATCCACGCGGGAGGTCTGCGATACCACGGAGCCGCACCGATCGTTTCGAGACTCGTTAAGGAAGGTCTGGTCGAAGCGGTCGCCTTCGACCAGGAAGAGGTTTTCGATTCGGCACGCCTGTTCGCAAAGCTCGAAGGGATCGTGCCCGCACCGGAAAGCTCCTACGCGATCAACGGGGCGATCAGGGAGGCGCTCAGGGCAAAAGAAGAAAAGAGAGAGGAAGTCATCGTTTTCAACCTCAGTGGCCACGGTTTGTTCGACCTCAGCGCGTACGTTTCCTGAAGGCGAGCGGGCGCTCGCCTTCTTTTTCCCCACATTTTTAGCCGATGTTGAGTAAATTTTTAGCCGATTGAAAGTTAATTTACAGTACACTTTGAGCCCCATGAGTAGCATGTAGCTCAGAGAAGGTGATTGTGCATGGGTGGGTGGCCAAGGAAGGTTCTTAAAACAAGCTTAGCTGTCTTTGCTGTAGTTTTCCTTATTTCAGGGGCACTCGCCTATGTACCGACAGTTTACAGGTACGATCCAAAAACAGGTCTTTGGAAAGTGGTAGATGAGAGTGAGTCTGAAATCAAAGTTGAGTTACCCTCTGTCCGAGAGTTTCTCAACAGCAACGCGTCTGTCCCGATAACGGGAACCATAGTTTTGGAACCTCCCACATCGAAACAGGTGGGCTCGCAGCTTGTGACCACAAAAGGGCAAGGTGGCGGCGGAAAATGGTACTTCTACATGGCATACCAGCTCGATGGCGTCGAGCGGTACTACAAGATCATCGCTGGACAGAACGAATGGATCGGGAGGGCGACGGTTAAGAACGAAAACGACAGCTTGTCTGTATCCTTTTCTCTCTTCGGCAGCTGGGTTGCGGATGAATCTCATCTGCGTCTTCTCACCGAAGAACCAGCAGACTTGAGCAACAACGATCTGGCACCTGGACAGTTTCCCTACAGCAAGCGATATTCACCAGCGGTGAACCAAGATACCTACACAGTGACGCTCCCGGCGACCGAAGTTTCCACGATCTACATTCTGTTGCATTTGAAGGTTTCTAACGGATCAGACGAGGAAACAGCGTGGGCGGGTGAAGAGGAAGAAACCGGGATGTGCATCCAGGTGAGCAACACCAACATCGCCTGGTACGTCAAGAAGCCGGGGCAGTACGTTGCCAGATTCCTGACAGCAACGATAATGATGGCGAGTCATCCTGTCCTCGTTACTTTTTCTGATTTCGACGATCTTTCTCTGGAAGGGGGTGGAGAGGAGAAACTGCCCGTCTATTACTCGTTCGCAGAGGATCTTTCAAGCGTGCAGGGCTGGATAAGGGCAAGCGAACTGAACAACCAGTCGCTGACCTTACAGAACGGGCAGACGATGAACATGTTGCACAGGATTGCTGTTGGAACTCAACAGGCTGGAACGTACAGAAACACCGCGACGGTAACGTTCACACTCCAAGCCGTACAAAATCACATCGAAGGTAGAAGTGGGCAAAGTGGAAAGTAACAGGCTGGAAGGTGTGAAAAGGAGGGAAGGTTTATGAGGAAACTTACGTTGATACTCGTGGCCATGTTTGTAGCGTTCACAGTTTTCGCAGTTGCTGCCGGTCAGCAATTGGAAGTTTGGAAGTTGGTTAACGGGCAGTGGGCTTCGATCAGCGACGGACCTGAAGATGTTCAAGCCGACGCCTGGGCGTTCTCAGTCGGTGGAGATAGAGGTGCGTGCAACAAGCGACAATGGCAAATCGAGGTTGGAGTCGACGTCTCGGTTGCTCAGTGGATCGATTTCAGTCTCACCGGAACCAGATGGCTGTGGTACGTTAGAAAACCAGGCACGTATCTGACAGACTGCATCACAGCGACGATCGCGAGCAACGGTGAAGTTCTTGTTTCCTTCACTGGCCTCGCAAGCCCAACGTATCAAGGACCGTATTCGACAGTGAAAAACTACATCGACATGTGGTATGGTTTTGGCTCCGGCATCAACAACATCCAGTTCGCGGCAGCTTCCGACATAGCGAACGTGAGTTTCACAATACCAGACAGCAATGCGTTGCACTATGGTCTCCAAACGAAGCTGTGGAACAAGATATTTGTTGCGGAATGCAACTCTGCGTGCAACTACAAAACGAGCGGAACGATCGTTCTGACACTTCAGAGGATAAAACCCTGGATAGATCCGGATACTGGTTTCTTTAAGCCAGACTTCAACTACACGCAGTTACCATAGTAGGGAAAGAGTGATTCAGCAGCGACGGGGGGACAAACGTCCCCCCGTTTTTTCCAAGTCTGAGAGATCAGGGGTGAGTGAAGATGAGAAAGATAACGATTTTTGCTATGATTCTGGCATGCTTGATGGTCTTCTCGTTCAGCGTTCGCATCGATCCCGTTCTGGTGAGCAGAGCGGTCAAAGCGGGCGAAGGAACTTCCTTTTCAATATTCGTTGAGAACGCTGACGAATTCGAAGCCGTTGACTTTGAGGTTCTGGTGGCGGATGTCGTTCAAAGCAAAGACGGTGGCTACAACGTGGCACCTGCAGGTTCGACTAATTATTCTGCGGCGAAATGGGTCAAGGTAACGCCAACCAAATTCTCTGTGCCAGCCAAGAGTACTCGGAGGATTGATGTCGAAATAAGTGTTCCACGTGGAGTGAGCGGTGGAAGGTACGCATCTGTTGTGCTCAAGATCGTTACGGAGCGGGAGGAACCTTCCACCATGGAAGAAGCGATGGGTTTTGCCCTCATGCTGGACTATCAGATCGCCACCTTCGTCGAACTCAGCATCGATGCTGCGAGAGCGAGGCGGGAGCTGTACGTCACGGATCTTTCTCTCAAAAAGATAAGCGAAATACCGTCCCTGGCGTTGGTTCAGGAAACCGTCGGTCCAAACGCCAACGTTTTCACAGCCACCGTTACGAACAGAGGGAACATACACGTGCAGGTTTCCGGCGAACTGACGATCAAGACCAGAGAAGGAAGGACGCTGGCAAAGTTTCCTTTGGGCAGTGGAACCATTCTCCCCGGGGCGGAGGTCGAGCTGAGGAGCATAACCGCCAGACAGTTTTCTCCGGGAAGTTACATCGCGAGGGCCATGGTCTATTACGGTGGCTACAGACCGGCCATCTTAGAGGCGGAACTAAACGTGGCGGAAGCTGAGGTCGGCACTCAGGTCCAGAAACAGACGGAGGCACCTCTGATCTTTGTGGAGCCCGGCAACGTCGAACTGAAATGTTTGCCCTCCGCTTTTCGCAGCACCACCGTTGAGATCTTCAACAGAGGAAAACAGACCGTGAACGTGTCAGGTGCCGTGTATCCTCTGGTCTACGATCTGACAGGCGAACTGGTTCCCATAGAGGTGAGAGGCCAGGCACCGGACTGGATCGAGGTCAGTCCGACTTCGTTTCAGCTTAAACCAAACCAGAGCAGAAAGGTGAGGATCAGTGCGAGACCTCCAGAGGGGATCAGGGGGGGTCAGTATTTCGATCTTCTGTTCGTTGCGACCGCGGAAGATCTGAAGGTCGAACAGGGTGCCAACCTGCTCGTGTTCGTTGGAAAGGACGAAGAAGTAGTTAAGAAGTCTTCGATGCAGATCGCGCGCATCCTTCCAACCGAGCAGGGCTTGGCCATCGACTTACTCGTTACCAACGAGGGAAACATTCACATTCTTCCTTCGATAACTGTCGGGCTGGAGAGGGTCGTCCCGCAGCGGGAGGAGAACGGGATCATATACCCTGAATCGACCGAGCGCGTTGTCAGCGCCTCGTACACCGAAGAAAACCCGATACTTCCAGGAACGCAGAGACTTTTCATGGTCGTTCTTGACGCCGATTTGAAGAGTGGCGAGTACGTGGTCACGGCGCGGCTGGAGGCAGAAGGTCTGGAGCCGATCGTCAACAAGCAGAGAATCAGAATAGAAAGGGGCGAGGAGAAATGAGAAGGAGGACAGTTTTTTCGCTGTTACTGCTCAGTACACTGTGTTTTCTTGAAGAGGAACCTTTAGTGACGAACATATTCCAGGACACGTACATCCTGGACGCCTTAGCGGACATCTCGGCACAGACCGGTGTACCAATCATTGCGGACAACACCGTGAGCGGTTTTGTGACCATAGAACTGCAGGATGTTCCGCTGGAACGGGCGCTGAAGATGATACTCATGCCCGGAGGATACACGTACGTGAAACTGGACGGTTTCTATTTCGTAGGTTCACCGGATCCGAACAATCCGGCCTTCAGACACATCGCCAGGACGAAGACGTTCAAACCGAAGTATCTGAGTGTGGATTCGATCAGGAATCTGATACCCAAAACGTTCGAACCGTTCTTGAAGTTCGATGCCGAAACGAACCAGATCACGATCACGGCACCGGAAGAGATCGTGAAAGAGTTTGAGAAGGTGCTCGATCAGATAGACGTCGCACCCAGTCAGGTGAAGATCAGCGTGTTAGTCACCGAGATATCAAAGGACAAACTTTCAGACCTCGGCCTGGAAGAAATCGGTTACAGCTTCGGTGCGAACCAGCAGTTCAACGAGAACTGGCAGGCGATAACGGGACTCGTTTCGGGTGTGCTCGCGATTCAAACGAACGTGTTTGGACAGATCGTCGCGAGGATAGCCGCCCTCGAAGAACAGCGTCAGGCGAAGATAAAGGCAGATCCCTGGATCATAGCGAAGGAGAACAAGCCGGCGAAACTGTTCGTCGGACAGCGAGAGATCATAATAGTTCAACCTGAAGGGGCCGCCGCGACGATACAGACTGTCGACGTGGGCGTAGGGCTGGACATAGTGGCGAGAGTCGTGGGCGATAACGAGATAGAGGTATCGCTCACACCGAGTGTGAGCTATTTTTCGAACGGTCGAACGACCAGAACGCTTTCGACGAAGAGGAACGAGATGTCAACCACGGTGATCATCAGGAGCGGTCAGACCGTGGTGGTGAGCGGTCTGACTGTCGAGAGCGATTCTCAGAGCAACTCCGGCTTGCCGTTGTTGTCGAGGATACCTTTGTTGAGATATCTTTTCGGAACCAGATCGGAGTCGTCCTCGCAGCGAGAACTGGTCATATTCCTGAGCGTTGAGAAACTCTGAGAGGGGCATCCGTCATGAAAAAAATCGTTCTTCTGTTGTTGATGCTTTTTTCTGTTCTCGTCACGGCAGTGGAGATCGTCATCTACCAGTTCGAGATGGTTCAGCTGAGCGAAGAGACAGTGACCAAGTTCAACCTGAAGGAGCTTACGGCCGAGTTTCCAAAGGATGGAAGTTTCTTCTCGTTCAGCTACCTTCCAAAAGAGATGCAGCTCAACGTTGCCCTGCCCTTTCTTCAGATGAGCTTCGAAGCAGGCCAGAAGGTAGAAAAAAGTAGATCGTCCACAAGGCCCTGGCTGTCCACGGTCCTGAACCAGAAGGCTTCGATAACGATAGCGAGCGAGGAACTGTCGTTGACGACAGGTGTTAGAACTGGAAAAGGATTGAAATTCGAACTCACTCCAACCCGGGTGCTGGACGATTCCGTCGTGACGAAGGTCTCGATCGCCGATCTTTACGGTCCAACACGGTTCGACAGCGAACTTGAAATAAGCAGGGATGATTTTTCTCTGATCGGTGTTGTCACGCTGAAAAGGGACGATGGGTTTCAGTACGTTGCGATATACGCCAGGGCGAGTGTCGCTTCAACCTTACCGAAGGAACCTTTGTACTCGTCGGGAAATCTGGACGAGATCACAAAGCTCTTCTTCGAAGAGAGCGAGAAACAGCCGAGCGAAGTGTACGCCGTTCTGATCTACGATGGGACCTTTAAAGGTCAGATCGATCTTGTGTTGTGGACGGGACTCGGCATCGTGGTGAGCGCGAACGTCGAGATACCGTCGCTCAATTTCTCTGCCACCTTAGAAAAGCTGGTCGGCAGCGAAGGTTTGAGAGTGGGGGCGAGGATCAACCATGGTGAAGAAACGTACCTGTTGCTGGGCTTTTCGGACGTTTCAAAGCTCACGAACTTTCTGTCGCTCTTCGCGAGCCTCTATCCGATAAAGATATCGCTGCAGAACGCGACGTTCAAATCCCCGGAGTGGTCCTTCGGGGTTGTTATTGGTTTCGACGAAGTCACGATAACGCTGGGACTCTTCAACGAGAATACGTTCGTCCTTTCGGGCGCGGTCAAGTTTAACTTCACAAAGAATTTCTTCGCACTGGTGGGAGCCGCTTACGATCTCTCGACGAAGAGACCTTCATTCAGGATAGGTTTTGGGCTGAACTTTTAGCGTGTTACTTCACTCGCCCCTGTTTCAGGGTGGTTGCTATGTTGTCCGCGCGGTTCTCCGCGCGGTTTTTTTCATTCAAAATGGATGACGGCCTTCAACGCTCTTCGCTCTTCAACGTATCTGAGCGCTTCGTTCACTTCTTCGAGTCTGAACCTGTGCGTGATGAGTTTTGAAAAAAGCGATTCGTGCGATGTAACCACGTTCACGGCTTGCACGAGATGTTTCGTATCGCTGACCCACACACCTCGGAGTGTGATGCCTTTGAGGACGAGATTCTCATAGACAGAGACCGGGATCGGATCCTGTGGAACCGCCACGCCCGCGATCAGATAAGTCCCGCCACGTCTGAGCAAATTGAACCCTTCCATCAACGCGCGGCTATCCCCGGCTGCCTCTATGACGACGTCCGCTCCCCGGTTGTGCGTGAGCTGGAGGATCTTCCTTCTCCTCTCTTCTTCTGAAAGTTCTCTTCTGTTGATCAAGACGTCGACGAAATCCTTCGCGACGCTCAGTCTTTCGGGAGAACCTCCTATGACCGCGACGATCGAAGCCCCCATGCTCTTCGCCGCCACGGCCGCGAAGATCCCCAGAGGTCCAATCCCCTGTATCACCACGCTCTTTCCAGCGAGCGGTTCTGAGAGAGAATCGAGTGCGTTCATGGCGGTTGCACCAGAGCAGGAGGCGATCACGACGGAGGCTGGATCGACGTTCTTTGGAATTTTCAGCACTTCCACTTCGGGGAGCAGAACAACGGCTTCGGCGTAGCAACCGAGCAGGTGAGGATAGTCTTTGCACGACATGTTTATACCGTAGACTTTCCTGTTCGGACACAGGTGTGGCTGTTTTGCGACGGTGCACCAGTAACACTTCCTGCACACGATGCCCCTGTTCCAGATGATGCGATCGTTGGGTTTGATGGGTTCACCGTTCAGATCTTTCTTTTCACCTGCGACTTCTATCACTTCTCCCACACCTTCATGACCGAGGATGATCGGAACCGGTGTTCTGGGATCTTCTCCCTTCGCGATGTGAACGTCGCTCCCACAAACCCCGCTGGCGAGCATTCTCACGAGCACACTGCCTTCTGGGAGTTCGGCAACCTCGAACTCTTTCATTCTAAGAGGCTCGTTGAATTTCTCGAGGACCATCGCCCTGAACCTCATCTTCCTTCCTCCCTGGGCCTGACAGGTTCCCTGATTTCGTAGTGCAATCGTCCATCCACGAGGCGGAGGACGATGTATCTGTTCCATTCATCTTTCTTCGGCACGAACTTCATCGTAGGTGGATCGAAAATTTCGAATTTCAAATGCGGACCCCTGCTCTCGTTTCGAATCAGTTCCGCCGTGAGGATAGCCCTGGCGACTGTGAGCATGTTCCTCGTCTCGAGGAGAAACGTGAGACCTTTCTCGTCCTTCGCGATACCCTTCGCTTCGAGCCTTTCGAGCTCGTCGAGTGCCTTTCTGAGTTCGTCGTCGAACCGCACAAGAAAACCATGCCTGGAGACGAGTTCCACGATCTTTCTTCGCGCCTCCGTCGCCGGAATCTCCCCGGTGATTTTTTCTTCCTCCACGGGAAGGTCAACGATGCGTGCATTCTGGGCTTCTGACGCCGCATTTTCGCCCGCGATTTTTCCAAACACCTGCGTGTCGAGGAGCGAGTTTCCCCCGGGTCTGTTCGCCCCGTGCTGGCCCCCCGCACATTCACCGGCCGCGTAGAGCCCCTTCAGCGACGTCTGGGCGCGCTCGTTGATCTTGACACCACCCTGGAAATGCTGGAGTGCATTCTGCACTTCCAGCGGTTCTTTCGACAGATCGATGTGTCTTTCTCTGAGCCACTCGACAACCGCCGGGTTTATCTTCAACAGCCTTTCGTACGGTGTTGGCAGAGCGAAAAGTTTTGCGTCCACCTTCTCGCTCCATTTGAGTATCTCTTCCGGTACAGACTCAGGGCAAAAGTAGGAAGGATTCTTTGTGAAGTCGAGAAACACCCTGTGTCCCTTCTCAAGGTGTGCGTAAACGGCGAGGTCTATGACCTTCGTTGGCGATTCGTAAGAAACGGGCCAGTGCGCACCTTTTTTGAACTGAAGTTCCGTGAGGCGGCTCACGTCGTCTGAACTGAGGTATTTCATCAGGAACTCTTCGCCGTTTTCGTCCACGACGCGTGGCAGGCTTCTGAACATGCTACCGGAGCTTGCGAAGAGGATGTGCGGATGGCAGATGCCTATCTGCATGAATTCGAGATTGACAAGCTCCGCCCCGGCTCTGAGCGCTGCCGCATAACCGTCTCCCGTCATCTCCGAAGGAAAGACATTTCTTTTGAAGAGTCTTCCAGCACCGCCCGTTGCCAGTACGAAGGCCCTGGCGAACACGCAGAATGGTTCGTCTGTCGTCGTATCGACAAATTTCGCCGCAACGACTCTGTTCTCTTTCACGATGAAATCGTACAGCATCGCGTTTTCGTGAAGGTCTACGTCCAAACTTTTGAACCTTCTCAGAAGGGCTCTGTGTATCTCCACGGCCGTTTCAGGCCCCACGTAGCACGCGCGAGGATAGATGGAACCGTCCGTGAGGAACTGATCTATTTTTCCATCTTTCGTCCTCGCGAACGGAACGTTCAAACTCAACAGGTATTCCAGCGCGTCAGCGCTCTCTTTCGCGAGGATTTCTGCAAGATTGTAGTCTGAAACTTCACCGCCTATCCTGTAGATGTCCATCGCGTGGTGGCGCCAGTTGTCTTTTTCGGGTAACGTGTAAGGCAAGGTCGCATGGAACGCCATTCTGTCTGAACATGCGATCGCGGTGGTGCCTCCAACTCCGAGCGGCTTTTTGCTCAGAAGCATCACCCTGAGAGAAGGAATTTTCTCCTTCGCAGCGATCGCTGCACGAAGCCCCGCTCCCCCACCGCCTATGACCGCGACGTCTGTGAAAAGTTTTTTCATGGCTCTTTCCCCCTTGGTACGAGACTGATCGCCTTCGTTGGGCAGAGCTTCACACAGAGTCCGCAACCATCGCAGGCTTCTGAGATCACGTACGTCTTCTGTGTCCTGTAAGGTGCATCGTAGATGCACACTCTTCTGCACAAGTCGCACATGTTGCACAGGTCCGGATCGATCCTCGCAACGTAGATGTGTCTTCGATCTATCTGTTCGTTGTTGAGGATCTTCGGGCCACTGACCTTACCCCTGAACTGATCCAGGGACGTGTAGGATTTTCTCTCCATGAACTGTTTGAGTTCTTTCAGAAGCATCTCTATCGCTTCGTAACCGAGCAGATAGATGAGGCTGCACACTTCAACCACGTCCGCACCCGCGTAGATGAACTTCGCCACGTCGATGCCACTTCCCACACCACCAGATGCCGCGATGGAGATGTTCAGATGTGGGCTGCTCGCGGCGATCCATCTCAGCACGGCGTTGAAGGACCACGGTCCTCCGTGTCCGGCGTAGCCGCCGTGCATGATGGGTCTCTCGCTTTCCACATCGATGTCCAGACCCGTGAGGCGGTTGAACATCACCACGCCGTTGACACCGATCCGTTCCAACATCGAAGCCATCGAGATTGGTGAAGACAATTGCATGGGAAGTTTCACGATGATCGGTATCTTGACCGTGTCTCGAACGAGACGAGCCACGTTCAGAATCTTTTCTTCCACATCCCCGCCTCTGAAGGATATCGAGCCGTGCGGACACGAAACGTTCAGTTCCAGCGCTGGGGCACCGGCTTCCTCTGCCATCTTCGCATACCTCTTCCAGCCTTCTTCACTGATGCAGTTTATGCTGGGAATGACGGGGATCGAGAGGCTGTTCACGGCCCTTCGAATCTCTTCGAAGTACTGGTGCTCATCGAAACCACTCGCCTGTTCGAAGGAATAGAACGTGTGAGATCTGAGTTTGCCCATCCTTCGTTCGATGATCTCGAATCTCGGTGTCGGAGAAATCCTGCAGACCTCTTCCTCGAACAGGGACTTCACAACGACACACGCAGCTCCATGCTCCTCCGCTTTCTTCATGTTCTTGAGATTTTCGGTCAAACCCGACGAAGCCACGACGATGGGATTCTTCAGTTTCAGACCAACGTATTCGCAAGAGAGATCCATCCGTGTCACCTCACAGAAGCTCGATCCGTTCGCCCTTCTGGGCCGACAGGTACGCTGCGTAGATGACCTTCACCGTTTCTTTTGCGAGCTCGAAGTCGGACTCAGGTTCCTTGCCCTCCAGCAAGCATTTCGCGAAGTCTCTCATTTCCTGAGGATAACCCCTCACCCAGTCTTCGTCTGGGGATGGGAAGGTCCAACCCGCCTTGGTCTCTATCTTCTCAGCGATGTATTCGTCTTTCCAGGTGTCTGGATTCGGTGTGTAGGCGAGCATCATATTGTTCGGAGTCATGTTGCAGTAGATCATGCCGTTCGCGGTGTTTATCTGGAGCAAATTCTTCACACCTCCCAGGCTTATGTCGTTCGATATCACGATCGCTCTGGAACCGTCTTCGAAAGTCAGAACCGCACAGGACCAATCTTCCACGTCATACCAGTCAGTCACCATGCTCGGTTTGCCGAAACGTTTGACAGGTTCGAGTTTGGTCAAACTTGCAGTCTCTGCGAAGACAGACTTGACACGGATGGGTTTTCCGTACAAAAGCTTACCTTCGAAGTGTTTCATGTGTATGACCGCGCCGATCGGGTGTGAACCCATGCGCAGAAGACTTCCGCCGCCCGCGGTACGCCACCGTCTCGAGTAGGCCGCGTGCGAACCGGAGTGGCTCTCCTCGGCCCTCAATTCCAGGATCGGAGCTTTCGATGCGGCGATGAGCCTTTTGGCTTTCGCGACGGCCGGGGCGTAAACGAAATTTTCTGCGTACATGAACTTCACGCCACTCGATCTCACAGCTTCGTCTATCTTCGCAAGCTTTTCCAAAACTTTCCTGTACATGTGTTCCTTGTCTATATCACCGACGCGATCGATCTCCGGTCTGTCTTCACCGAAATAACCCGTCAGGGGTTTTTCACAGATGATGTGTTTCTTGTTCTCACACGCTGTGAAGATCACGTCGTCGTGAACGTTGGTGGGGACGCACACGTCTACAACATCGATGTCTCTACAGGCTGCAAGCTGTTCGAAGTTGTCGAAGACTCTTTCTATACCGTACTGTCGAGCCAATCTTTCTGCGTTCTCTCTGTGTGCGGCACAGACACCAACCACTTCGAAGAATTCCCTGTTTTCCCTGTAGGCAGCAATGTGAATATGGGACACGAAACCGGCTCCAACGATCCCAACCCTGATCTTGTTCATGCCCTTCCACCCCTTCTCTTAGGTAAGTATTTTGAGAGAACCACCAGGGTGATCGCAATGATCAGTGCGAGTGAAATCGGTCGTGTGAAGAAGGGTGATACGTTACCGTTGGTCAACATGAGCGCCCTTCTGATGTTCGTGTCCGCCATCGGACCCAGGATGAAACCGAGCACGAATGGGGCGGCAGGAAAATCGTTAAGCCTCATGAAGTAACCGAGCAGTCCGAAGAGAAGCATGATCCAAACGTCAAAAAGCCTGCCGTTCAAAACGTACGTTCCCACCACGCAGAGTACGAAAATGATGGGCATCAGAATCTCTGTGGGAACCAGAAGGATTTTCAAAAAGAGCCTCGTGACGATCAAACCGAAAAGCACCATCAAGATTGTGGCGATCGTGAAAGCAGCCGCGACGTAACCTATCATCTCGGGGTGTTCTATGGAAAGCAGAGGTCCAGCCTTTATACCGTGTATCCACATCGCAGCCAGCAGCACCGCGGCAGGAGCGCTACCCGGTACTGCCAGTGTGAGCACAGGTATGATGGCTCCAGCAACGCAAGCGTTGTTCGCGGTTTCAGCGGCGGTGAGTCCCTCGATCGAACCTTGACCGAACTTTTCAGGTTCTTTGCTCATACGTTTTGCCGCGTCGTACGCCACCCATGCGGCCACATCTTCACCAACGCCCGGTATCACGCCTATGAAGACGCCGATCAACCCGGATCTCACCAGGTTCAGAGCGTTCTTCTTTATCGTTTGAAGATAGGAAAGCTTCCTTCCTCTCGTCGAGAAATCGAGCACCACTTCGGCTTTCGTAACACGCTTCAAACTCGTCAGAATCTCAGGTATTCCATAGACGCCCACCAGCACGGGCAAGAGCGAAATACCACCGTAGAGCTGTATGTTCCCAAAGGTGTACCTCGGGAAAGAAACGATCTCATCCAGACCGATCATCGCGATCATGAGGCCAAGGAATCCGGCGATCCATCCCTTTAGAGGATCTTTTGGAGCGGTCAAACTCCCCGCTATGATGGTGCCAAAGATGGCGAGGAGTGCGAATTCCCATGAACCAAACTTCAGCGCAACGGCTCCGAGAGCTGGCGCCAGAGAAACGATGAAGATCGCTCCTATGATGGATCCTATGCCGCTCATTATCGTGGCAACGTTCAGTGCGAAACCTGCCATACCGGAGCGCGCCAGGGGAAAACCATCCACCGTGGTTGCGGCGTTCGCTGGAGTACCTGGTATGTTCAGCACGATCGCCGTTCTGCTACCACCGTAGATAGCGCCCACGTAAACACACAAGAGCATAGGTATCGCTATGTCAGGTGGAAAACCGAACGTCAGAGTAGTCAATATTGCCACACCCAGTGTTGCTGTCAGACCGGGAAGGATCCCAACCACAATACCGAGCAGGGTGGACCAGGAAAGATGAAACAAGAACACCGGATTGGTCAAAATTGAACCCATAGATTGAAAAAAGACCTTCAGGGTGGTCATCTTCCGATACTCCTTTCATGGGAGTGGAAGCAGAAAGACTCTGGAAAAAAGATAGTATATGCCCAGCGTCGTGCCGACCGAGGTTAAGGCGATGAGGACGAACTTTTTTCTGAGAAAGACCATCGAAGTTGCACCCAAGAAAACCGAGGTCAGGATGATGAAGTTGATCTTTCCAAGAAGAAAAACGTAGGCGAGGAACATAGCGGATGCGAGGATGAGCCTTCTGTTCTCTTTACGACGAATCTCGTCAGGAACAGAGCGACTATCCAAAGTCGGCTTCTGTCTTCTCACCAGCATTATGAAACACAGAAGGATGACCATTATCGAAAAGAACGCCGGGACTATTCCCGGTGCACCGTACTTGCCGTATTCCGTCACCCTCGGCATCCTCAACGCACCGACGAGGAAAAAGATCCCAAGAGACATGAACAGCAGGGCGGATATCCGGTCCCTCATAGCTCAATCCTCCAAAAGAGGTGCCCGCACGCGCGGGCACCCAAATTCACTGACCGATCCTTGGAATCTTGAACTGTTCAGGTGAAACCGTCGCGATCCCGCGATCGTACAGCAACCAGGTTACCCTTCTTGCGACCTGTTCCACGATGTTCTCCGCCTCTTCACCGTAGTAACAAACTGGCTTGAGACCCTGCTTGATGGCCCACTCTTTGAATGCGTCTGAGTTGGCAGCCTTTTCGAAGACTTCGCCGACAGTTTTTAAAACCTCAGCGGGTACGTCCTTCGGGATGATCAAACCGAAATGGAAGCGCACGTCTGGAAAATCTGGATACCACTGTCTGATGGAAGGAATCTCACCGTAACCCTGTAAATTGATGGGTTCTGCCGCCAGCGTGCAGAGGATTCTCAGTCTTCCTGCCCTCGCCATATCGGCGATTTCGTGAACGAACTGCATGTTTCCGACCACTTCGCCCGTCACGACGGCGGTCGTGGCTGGTGCTCCGCCCGCGTACGGGACGTGTTTGTACTTCACGTTGAAGTATTCCGCGAATATCTCGAGCGCCACGTGGCCACCGCTACCGGTGCCTGCCGAAGACAGTGGTATCTCTGGGTTTTCTTTCATCGCGTTCACGAGATCCACTATCGTCCGATAGGGTGAGTTCGGATTCACGACCACCACGTTGGGAGCCTCGGCGCACAGAAAGTATGTCCAGTCTCTGTGTGTGACGTTCATGTACCCCAGCACAGCGTACTTGGTGATGTCCAGCGTTGCGTTTGCCGTCCAGGTGTAACCATCGTGTGGTGCCTGCCAGGCGTTGAGGGTTCCGATCGAACCTGCTCCGCCCGGCGTGTTGACGATGATGAACTTTCTGCCGAGCAACGGTTCCATCTGGACTGTGATCATCCTGGTAACCTGATCGGTCGAGCCACCAGCAGCCCACGGAACGATCACGGTTATGGATTTTGCGGGTTTCCATTCTGCGAACGCGAGAATGACTGAAAACAGTACAAGAACTGCAAGAAACTTTTTCATGCTCATCCCTCCTTCTAAGGTATTCTGCCAACATTGTACATCAAACTTTGCTGCTGTTCAATGTGATAAACTTTCAGGAAAAAGGAGGTGGAACGTTGAAGGTGGGTGTGGTGGGAGTTGGAAACATCGGTGGAATCATCGCAAACAGGTTGGTCGAATCGAAGCTTTTTCAACCAAAGGAGGTGTTTCTGAGCAACAGATCGACAGAAAAGCTCAAACCTTTCATCGAAAGGGGTTATGCCATAACGGGTACGGGAGAAATCTCCAAACTGTGTGACATCATTTTCCTGTGCGTCAAACCTCAGGACAGCGAACGGATGTTCGAAGAACTTGGCCCAGCGGAAGACAGGATCTTGATCAGCACGATGACCGCCGTGAGCATCGACAGGATCGAGAGAAAGACACGCGCGAAGAGGATCGTCAGAATCATGCCAAACGTTCCCGCGATGATTGGAGAAGGTCTGGTTGGTGCGTGCAGATCTTCGCACGTCGACGATGAAACGTGGCAGACATGTCTGAGAATTCTTTCATGTTTGGGAACTGTGGTCGAGGTGAAAGAAGAGCAGATGGAGGCAGTGACGGCACTCAGCGGAAGCGCACCTGCGTTCTTTTTTGTCATCGTTGAGGCGTTGATAGATGCGGGCATAAGGATGGGACTTTCGTACGAGAAATCGCGCCTGATGGTTTTGGAAACGATGGCTGGTTCTGCGAAGTTGCTCTTGAAGCTCGAGAACCATCCGGGGGAGTTCAGGCACGTGGTCACGTCTCCCGCAGGCACGACGATCGAAGGCATTTACAGGATGGAAAGAGAAGGTGTCAGGGGTGCCCTCATGAAAACGATCCACGAAACTTACTTGAGGGCGTTACAATTGAAGAAGGAACTCAACGATCAGCTCGGGGGGTGAGGGAATGTCGAAGCTGGACAGAGTGGCTCTTCTGTTTGGTATCATCTTGACACTGATCGGGATCGTCCTGCTAATGAACGTTGCTGCAGCTTATTTCTGGCCGCTGTTTCTCTTATCGCTCGGTTTTCTCTTCGAGTTCGGTGTGTTGGGTAAAGGTGCTGGACGGCTCGTTCCAGCGGGCATCTTGATCGTGATAGGAACGGTGCTTTTAGTCTGCTCCATCTTTGGTTACGATAAAATGGCTTATCTTTGGCCGTCGTTCATCCTTGCCCCAGGTTTTGGTCTTCTTCAAGTTTACTTTGTGAACAAGTCCAGAAACGCGTTAAAGGCATCGATGGTTTTGATCACACTGTCTGTGATCTTTTTCGTTGCCGCATTCTTTCGCATCGGCTGGGCGAGGGGGACTTTTGGATTTTTACTGATAGTGCTCGGCGTGGCCATTCTGATCAGGAGCACAGGGAGGAAGTCTGAATGAAGCGTTCTGCACTTGTACTGATCCTTCTAATTTCTGGAGTTTGTCTCTTTTCACAGATAGCAACCAAGATTCTGTTCGAGGACGGCTGGAAAATCTTTGGGGAAGAGACCATCGTCGAAAAACCTTCTCTCCCGCTCACGATGATCGTGTACGGCGATTCGCGCTGGGGCAACCAAACCCACAGGAAACTCGTTGAACTCATGGATGAGTACAGACCCGCCATCGTGGTTCATCTGGGCGACATGGTGAACAGTGGGGACAATGAAAGAGAGTGGGAGATCTTTTTTGAAATCACGGCGCCTCTGAGAAGTTACGCCTTCTTCCAGCCCGTGAAGGGGAACCACGAGAAACCCGATGTTTACTACAGACAGCACTTCGGACTTTACAACTACTGGGCTAAGGTGGAGGATTACGTTTTCATCTTTCTCGATCCAGACACAGGAGTCAAGAGGTGTGAGAATTTCATCAGGTCGATAGATCTGTCCGGGAAAATTCCGATCGTTTTTTTGCACTATCCCATCTTCAGCGGTGGTCCCCACGGAAGGACGCAGACTGTGAAGAACTTGCAGGTTCTGCACGATGTTTTTCGAGAGTTGAACGTGCCTATAGTTTTCAGCTCGCACGATCACAATTATCAAAGAATTGTGAAGGATGGAATAACGTACATCGTCACCGGTGGAGGGGGTGCCCCGCTGTACAGATTAGATCCGATCGAGGGACTTCTGGTCGGAGCGGTGGTCCATCACTTCGTGAAGGTGAACCTCCACAGGGATAGGATCGAGTGCGAAGCCATCTCTGTGAATGGTGAGATCATCGATTCTTTCACTGTCTCTGTCCGTAGTTCTTCCTGAGAAACTCCATCGCTTCGAGTGCGCTTCGCTCGTCTATCGTATAGATCGTCCTGCCGGTTGATAGTGCGAGTACATAAATCTTGGCCGTTCTCTCTATGGTTTCGCACATATCGAAAGCTTTTTTCAAGCTTTCCGCCCCGCACACCAGACCGTGGTTCGCCATTATGACAGCTTTACTCTTTTTCATCGCTTCAACGACGTTCCTTGCGAGTTGCTCCGTGCCGGAGTTTGCGTACTCGCTCACGGGAACATGTGTGGTGTACAGCAGCATCGTTTCGTTCAGAGCGGGCAGGGGAAGCCTCAGAATCGAAAGAACGCCACAGTAAATTGGATGGGCATGTACAACGGCGTGAACGTCGGAGAAGTTTCTGTAGATCTCCATGTGGAGTTTGAACTCGATGGACGGTTTCCTTTTCCCTTCGACCACCCGACCTTCCATGTCGAGGATGGGTATATCTTCAGGTTCAAGTTCGTGGTACGGCATCCCGCTGGGCGTGATCGCGAAAAGTTTCTCGTCAACCCTGACGCTCAAGTTACCCGCCGTACCACTCACCATGTTGGACTCGAGCATCTTTCTCCCGTACTCAACCAGCAGCTTCTTCGCTTCTTCGTACACGCGTTTCACCTCGCTTCGCCATCTTTGTTCGATACATCGCTCTATCCGATACTTCTATCAGATCCTGAAGGTTCTGACCGTCCGTTGGATAAACCGCTGTTCCGGCGCTCAAACTCAGTTCGATCCTGATTCCATCGATGCTGAACGGTTGACAGAACTTTTCATGGATCCTCATCAGAACTTCTTTCGCCGTCTCCGCATCGGCGTGTGGAAGCAGCACCACGAATTCGTCTCCTCCAATTCTACCCAGCAGGTCTTCAGATCTTATAGAAGTTTTGATCCTCCTGACGGCGGCCTGCAACAACTTATCGCCGAAAGGATGTCCGTAAAGATCGTTGACCCTTTTGAAATTGTCGAGGTCCAGATAGATGAGGCAAGCTGTTTTGCCAACCTTCAGCGAGCGCAATTTTTTGTTGGCGAGTCGAACGAACGCCTGACGGTTGAGGGCTCCCGTCAAATAATCCGTGTATATCAACCTGTGAAGTTCCTCGGCGATGAAATCTCTGAAAAACCACAGAAGGCTCAAAGCCATGATGGCACAGCCTGAAAGGTTCGAAAGGGTACTGATCAGGTCAAAGTGTGGGACTATCAAATGACTGTTCAGAAAGTTCAGCAGACCCGAAAACGTGATCAGGGAAATTCCCATCTTCATCGGTACGTGCCGATAAGAATAGATCACGTAGCTTATCAGGAGTCTGAAAGCGAAGTCCAGAAGACTGAGAGAGAACAAAAGCAAATTCACCTCAGCGCGTTCTGGGAAAGTGAGAGCCGAAAGAATCGATACAAAGATGAAGACCAGCACCGTTCTCAAAAAGCCTGAATGGCTCGTCTTCCCGATCGTTCCACCCCCGCGATTCCAGATCGATTCTAACACTCATCAACATTCGTGTGATGCACTTTGTTTTTATCTCGATATATCCTATAATATAACCAGTTAGCCCTGCAGAGGAGGGATTGCTGGTGGCAAGAAGAGCTGTAGCAGTTTTACTCACTGTGTTGTCGTTACTGAGTTTCGCTGCTATCAAGATCGGTTTCTTCGCTCCGCTCACCGGTCCGGCAGCAGCAGACGGTGCAAGCGCGCTGCATGGGGCACAGCTCGCTGTGGAGTACATCAACTCACGCGGAGGAGTACTGGGTCAACCAGTGGAGCTGGTGTGGTACGATGACAACTTCAAAGCCGATCAGGCAGTCAACATCGCCTACAAGCTCGTTCAGCAGGACAAAGTTGCGGTGGTTGTGAGCGGTTCTTACAGCGGTATGACCAGGGCAGCGGCGGGAATTTACCAGCAACTCAAGGTGCCCATGATCTCTGCTTACGCTGTGCACCCCGAGATCGTTGCGACGGGTGAGTACATCTTCAGGGTCGGAACACTCGCCACCGTTCAGGGAAGAGCGGGGGCACATTTGGCCGTTGAAAAGCTCGGGGCAAAGAAAATCGCGATACTCACAGTGGACAACGACTTCGGAGTTTCACTCACCGCCGGCTTCAAGGAAGAAGCGATCAAGCTGGGTGCAGAAATAGTCTTTGAGCAGAAATACCCGCTCGGTGAAACGGACTTCAGACCTCTTCTGACACGCATCAAAGCTGTGAAGCCTGACGCCATTTACGCGACTGGTTATTTCTCCGAAGCTGCAAGGTTGGTTACACAGGCGAGACAGATGGGCATCTTCGTTCCTATCATCGGTCAGGAAGGTTACGATTCACCTCAGTTCGCGAAACTCGCCGAAGCGGGTGCCGCAAACGGAGTGGTCATAACGACTGACCTGAACAGGGACAGCGAAAAACCGATTGTGAAATGGTTCATTGAGGAATACGCGAAGAGGTACAACCTCGATGCGGACATGGTTGGAGCTTCCGCGTTCGACGCCGTGATGGTTGCGGCCAAGGCCATCCAGATCGCCGGCACTTACGATCCAGCGAAGATAAGGGATGCCCTCGCGAGCATTAAAGCGGGAGATGTGGAGCTCGAAGATTTCGTGACGGGTTTCAGGGGATTCACAGAAAAGAGAGAATCGCTCAGGACAATAACGTGTCAGATCTATCTTGGAAACAGGTTCCACTGGTTCTGGGAGATCAAAGATCCCGCGATTGTAACTCCGTGACGAGTCGTTGGGGGCTCTGCCCCCATTCTCTTTCTACACCGTCCAAGAAAGCGGGGAATGGAGAGTGCTGCAAAACATCGTGAACGCTTTGGTGCTCGGCAGCAGTTATGTGATGATCGCCGTCGGATTGACACTCGTGTATGGGATTTTGAAGATACTCCACATAGCCCATGCGGGAATCTATGCGTTCGGAGCTCTCTTCGCGGTTTATCTCTACGAACTTGGTTTTCCCTTCGTGGTGGCGATCGTCCTTTCCCTCGTTGCTTCTTCTTTTCTTGGTGTGTTCATCTACAGGGGTTTTTACAAACATGTACTGGACAGGGGTCGAATCGTACCACTCGTGATGAGCGTAGGTCTGTTCGCCGCGATGGAAGATCTGTACAGGCTCGCATGGGGGCCTTACAAGCGTCCGTTCGATGTTTATCTGAGCCTGCCGGACATCATGACACCGAACCTGTATCTCAGTTCGAGAGGAGTTCTAATGTTGATAGTCACGGTTATCGTTGTATTCGTATTGTATCTTCTACTCATGAAGACAAAACTTGGAAAATCACTGAGGGCGTGTTCGAACGATCTTCATCTCGCTGGTGCTTTCGGTGTGAACACGGACAGGACGATCGCCTACGGTTTTTTGATCGGTTCCTGTCTGGCTGCGCTCGGGGGGATCCTCGTTGGCCTCTACGACAACACGGTCTATCCCACGATGGGCAGCGTACCTTCTTACAAAGCGTTCGTGGTTGTGGTGCTCGGAGGTTTTGGGAGTATCAGGGGTGCCGTCATCGCGAGCTACATACTGGCTCTCGTGGAGACGTTCGTGGTGTACAAACTCGGTTATCTTTTACCCAGGGATGCCATCGCGTTCCTCACCATGATCGTGCTTTTGATGTTCAAACCTGAAGGCTTGTTTGGGAAGGTGCAGAGATGAGCTTAGACTACTTTCTGACCGTATCCGTTTTCACAATGATAAACATGATACTCGCACTCAGTTTGAACGTACTGATAGGTTACGCAGGCCAGGTTTCACTCGGGCACGCGGCGTTTTTCGGTATAGGTGCCTACGCATCGGCGATCCTCACGGTGAAATTCGGTATGAACTACTGGTTGGCACTTTTACTCTCTGTCCTCATAAGTGGCCTCGTTGGATTGCTTTTGGGCCTACCTGCGTTGAGGGTGAAGGAAGATTTCCTGGTCTTGGCGACGATCGGTATCAACTTCGTGGTCGTGTCGATCTTCAACTACGTCAAGTTCTTCGGTGGACCGTACGGCATTCTCGGATTGCCAAGACCCAGCCTGTTCAACCATGCGTTCAGCACGCGAGAGTACGCGATCTACGTGCTCGTGTGGACCATCCTGGTCATACTCTTCGTGAGATACCTTTCCAAAACTTACGTGAAACTTGGGTTCGATTCGCTGAGAGAAGACGAGGACGCAGCGGAGTCGGTTGGAGTGAGTTCACCGAGGTACAAGATGTACGCCTTCACGATAGCAGGTCTCCTGGCCGGGCTTGCGGGTAATCTCTGGGCGCACTACATGACCGTCGTCTTTCCTGACAACTTCGCTTTTCCAGTGTCCATAGGCATACTGACCATGGTTGTCGTCGGTGGCGTTGGAACGCTCTTCGGACCACTGGTCGGAGCGGTTATCGTGACAACCTTGCCCGAAATATTGAGGTTCGCAAGGGATTACAGGATGCTGATCTACGGTTTGATCATAGTGTTCACGATGTTCTTCATGCCCAAGGGTATCGTTGGAAGCATAAAGGAGCGGATCTACGGTGCTGCTCTCAGTGAGAAACGTATCGAAAAGATTCGGCGGGTTGCAGGCAGTTAAGGACGTTTCCTTCAATGTCGAAGCGGGTGAGATCAGGGCCATCATAGGTCCAAACGGGGCGGGAAAGACAACCCTCTTCAACATGATAAACGGATTCTTGAAGCCAGATTCCGGCGTGGTGATTTTCGACGGCAAGAACATAGTCGGCCTGAGACCGAGCGAGATCGCAAGGATGGGACTCGCAAGAACGTTTCAGATCGTAAAGCCTTTCTCCAATCTGAGTGTTCTCGAAAATGTCCTGGCAGGTCTGGGTCTGGAATACTATCCCAGCTTAGCGGCCTTTCATCGTTCACCTTTTGACAGGGAGCATGTCAGAAAGGCTTGGGAAATTCTGGAAATGCTCGGCATAGAAAAATATGCCAGTGTGGCAGCGGGTACTTTACCGCTGGGACTGCAGAGAAAAGTGGAGATCGCAAGGGCTCTGGCTTTGAAACCGAAGTTACTCCTGTTGGATGAGGCGGTCTCTGGCTTGAACGATGCCGAGACGGAAGAGATGATAAGCGTGGTTAAGAAAATAAACCAGTTCGGCGTGACGATACTCTTCATAGAGCACGATATGAGATTCACCGTGAAGGTTGCGCACAGGATAACCGTTCTCGATTATGGTGTCAAGATCGCGGAAGGTGGCCCCGAGCAGGTCATGAAGGACCCGAAGGTCATCGAAGCGTACTTAGGGAGTGAGGAAGTTGCTTAGTGTGGAAAATCTCTGCGTTCGGTACGGTAAGATCACAGCCGTCAAGGATGTCAGTTTCTCTTTGAACGAGGGTGAATTGCTCGCGATCGTTGGGGCGAACGGGGCGGGAAAAACATCGGTGTTGAACGCGATCATGGGACTCGTGAAAGTTCATTCTGGAAGGGTGATTTTCAACGGGACGGATGTGACGAACTTGCAGTCGTGGGAACGCTTCAAGATGGGCATGTGCATAGTTCCTGAAGGTGCGCGACCGTTCGCGGACATGACCGTGCTTGAAAACCTTGAAATAAGCGCAATGAACCTGAACAGAGCTGAGGCGAAGAGAAAGATGGAGTGGGTGTTCGAGCTTTTCCCAAGGCTGGCGGAGAGGAAAAAACAGTTGGCGAAAACGCTGAGCGGTGGGGAGAAACAGATGCTGGCGATTGCCAGAGCCCTGGTCGGGCCAGTTAAACTTTTGATCATGGACGAGATTTCTCTCGGTTTGATGCCAAAATTGGTGACGGAGATGTTCAGGGTGATAGAAAGGTTGAAGCAAGAGAAGCTGACGATGCTGCTGGCAGAACAGAACACCAGGAAAGCGTTGCAGGTTGCGGACAAAGTGTGTGTCATGCAGAATGGTTCGATAGTTCTTCAGGGCAGAACCGAAGAGCTTCTGAACAGTGAAGAGATCAAGAAGGCATATCTTGGAATCTGAGGGAGGTGAGCTGCTTGGCACCCGTGAAGATCAGCATCATCGGAGCGGGAAGTGCCGTTTTTTCTATGAGGCTTGTCAACGATCTGTGCAAGACGAAAGGTCTTGCGGGAAGCTTAGTTTCGCTGATGGACATCGACGAACAGAGGTTGAACGGAGTGTACGATTTGGCAACGAGGTACGTGAAGGAGCTGGGAGCAGATTTGAAGTTTGAAAAAACGACCTCGCTGGAAACTTCGCTACACGAGGCAGATTTTGTCATCAACACGGCCCTCGTTGGGGGACACGCGTATCTTGACAAGGTCAGGGCGATTGGAGAGAAACACGGATACTATCGAGGCATCGATGCACAGGAACTGAACATGGTAACGGACTACTGCACGATAACGAACTTCAACCAGCTGAAATTCTTCGTTGACCTTGCAAGGCTCATGGAAAAGATATGCCCCAACGCGTGGCTGTTGCAAACGGCGAATCCCGTGTTCGAAGGCACGAACCTCATAAGCCGCTGCTCGAAAGTAAAAGTTGTGGGTTTCTGCCACGGGCATTACGGTGTGATGGAGATGGCGGAAGCCCTGGGACTGGATGAAAGCAAGCTCGATTGGCAGGTTGCGGGATTCAACCACGCGATCTGGTTGAACAGGTTCGTTTACGACGGCCAGGATGGCTACAGGTTGCTGGAAAACTGGATAGAGGAAGGCAATTTGGAAAGGTGGAAACCGAGAAACCCGTTCGATCTGCAGATGAGTCCGGGGGCAATAGACATGTACAGATTCTACGGTATGATGCCCATTGGGGATACTGTCAGGAACAGTACGTGGTATTACAACAAGGACTTCGAAACGAAGAAAAGATGGTACGGTGAGCCGTGGGGAGGACCTGACTCCGAGGAAGGATGGAAGTGGTACCAGCAACGTCTCAAGACGACCACGGACGCGATCGATTTTCTTTCGAAAAATAAGTCTCTGAAGCTGATGTCTTTGAACACTTATTTGAAATTCTTACCGAAGGGAACGGTTCCAGAGGAAATGAAAAAAGAGGTCGAAGTCTTCTCGTCTCCGGACAAGCTCAGTGGGGAGCAACACGTACCCTTCATCGACTCTGTAGTGAACAACAACCCTCGGAGGTTCGTGATAAACGTTCCCAACGAAGGTTACATAGACGGCATTCCAGACGGGATCTTTGTGGAAGTACCCGCGATCGTGGACAAAGATGGCTGGCACGTTGAAAAGATCGAACCGAAACTTAACGACAAGGTGTTGAAATTCTATCTGTGGCCGAGGATGATGAGAATGGAATGGGCACTTCACGCCATCATGAACGGCGACAAGTCAGCTTTGATAGAATTCTTGTTGAGGGATCCGAGGACAAAGAGTTTGGAGCAGGCACAGACTGTCATCGAGGAAATCTTGAACCTTCCAGAGAATCAACAAATGAAAGCCCACTACGAAAAAAGAATGAAGCTGTGATATACTTTCGGTAAGGTGTGAGAAAGGAGGAGTTCGGGATGAAGAAGTTCCTGGTTTTGGCGGCGCTGATAGTTTCCGTTCTCAGCTTGGCCGCGGTGAACCTTGACATCTTTGGGAATTACCATTTCACGCTGTCTGCGAGTCCAACGGCTGCAGCGAGCATCAGCTATTTGAGCTTCGGTCTGCAAGCAGCTTACGAAGTGACGGAAGGGGTTCAAATCGGTGGAGGCGTGGGCCTTGCGTACTTCTTGCCGGATGCGACTACGGCGAATCTGTTGTTGCAGGCTGCGACTCCCACTCAATGGGCACTGGACTTCGTCGTCAGCGCAAAGTATTACATACCCATCAACGACTTCTCTTCTGTGATGATCAAAGGTTACGGCGGTCTGTCCATCCCAGGTTTCAAAGAGTTCGACAAGCTCGGTTACATCGTGGGTGCTGGGGTCTTCTACGTCTTCGACATGGTTGACTTCAACGTCGGCCTCGGAGCAGGCATCGAGATGAGAACCTACAAATCCACTTCGATCACCTCGATACCGGTCGGTGTCATAGCGAGCATAAAGTTCTGAAAAATCGATATCGGAATTTAAAGCCCCGGCTATGCCGGGGCTTAATCATGGTCAGGAGTTACTTTATAACCTTCACGTGGGCTGCCTGTGGACCTTTGGGGCCTTCCTGGATTTCGAACTCAACTTCCTGACCTTCCTTGAGGGTTTTGAAGCCTTCCATTTCCACTGCAGACCAGTGGACGAAGACGTCTCCACCCTCCTTCTTGGTTATGAATCCGTACCCCTTTTTGGGGTCAAACCACTTGACAGTACCTCTCATGACGCAACTCCTCCTTACAAAGAACTCCCCTCTCGGGGCTTGACACAATTATACACCTTCCTGTGAGAAAGTAAAGTCACACTGAGAGCAGAAGGTTCACAATCCCAAAATATATCGCTATACCCATCAAGTCCACAATCGTTGTCAGTAGAGGTCCGGCCATTATCGCAGGATCTATTCTGAAGACCCTGGCGATGAACGGCAGCACGGCACCGATGATGTTGGAGACAACAACCACCACAAAAAGGGCAACCGACACGGCGAGCATGACCTGACTCACCCTCGTGACGAAGACAACACGGATCAAGACCGTCAGGGCGAGTACACCTGCGAGCATGGCTCCAATGAGAAACTCCCTCAGCAACACCCTCCACCAGTCTCTCTGTTCTATCTCTCCGAGCGCCATACCCCTTATCACGAGTGCGGATATCTGCGAGCCTATGTTGCCTCCGGTGTCCACCATCGCGGGCATGAAGGCCGCGATTATCGGTAAGGATGCGAGTAAGGATTCGAACCTGGCGATGATACCGCTGCTCAAAGTACCGAGCAACAACAGTACCACAAGCCACGGCAAACGGTTCGTGAAAAATTGCCAAGAAGAAGTATGAAAGTACGATTGCTCGGTGACAACCATGGAGCTCATCTTTTGAATGTCTTCGGTCGCTTCTTCGTCTATTACGTCCACCACGTCGTCTATGGTGATGATACCTATGAGCCTTTGCTCGCTGTCGACCACAGGGACAGCGACGAGATCGTACTTTCTCATGATCTGTGCTACTTCTTCTTGGTCCGTGGTTGCGTACACGTAGACTGGCTGTTCGTCCATAACCTGTTCAACGAGCCCGTCTGGATCAGCAAAGATCAGATCTTCCAAACTCACCACTCCGAGTAGTTTCCTCTGGTGGTCTATCACGGGCATCAAGTAGATGGTCTCTTTGTCTTTACCTTCCCTCCTGATCTTGTCAAGGGCCTCTCTGACTGTCATCTCTGGATGGAGTTCCACACACTTCGGAGTCGTTAAACGACCGGCCGAATTTTCAGGGTAATTGAGTAAAGAAAGGGTTTCTTTTCTTTCCTCGGGTGTCAGGTAGGAGAGCAACCTGTTCACAACGTTGGCTGGCATTTCCTCGAGCAACTCAGCACGATCGTCCGGGCTCATGGAAGAAATGATCTCTTTCAATTTTTCTTCTTTGAAGAGTTCGATGAGTGCCATCTGGTCATCGGGTTCCAGTTCGCTGAAGACTATCGCAGCCTGGTCTTTCGGAAGAAGACGAAAAACGACGATTTTTTCGTCGGGTGGTAATTCTTCGATCATTTCGAGTATGTCTGCGGGCTCCTGCTGAGAGAGAATCATCTTCAACGTGCGGAAATCTCCTCTTTCGATGAAACTCCTGATGTCCAGTTTCACCTTTACCTTCATCGGTTCACCTCCTGATGCAGTTTATGGCGGCAAACTCAGAGAAGTACTGGTACCTTCCAAGGCCTTTCACCTCCTAGTAACGGTGTTCTCCAAAGCTATTTTACGTTTCAGCCTTCATCGCGTTGCCATCGAAAATTGAAGATATGTGAATGAAAGTGTTAAAAATTCGATGATCGGGCTGGACAACGAGCAACCCTGTCGTGCCGAAAGCTGGAAGGAGCTGAAGTTTCAATGACGCTCGAAGAAGATAATGCCGTGGTGTGATCTTATTTTTCTACGTTGTTACTTTTCTGATTCATGCTTTGCAGCGGCAAGATATTATGGTAAAATTAAAAGCGGAAACAGGGTGTGAATCTGTTCGAAAGGAGTGAGTCCGTTGCGGAGGCTGATTTCATCTGCACTCATCACTGTGTTATCCCTCTCGCTGATCGTTTTCATGTATGGAAACAGTTCCACCAGAACTTACAGGGATGGAACGTTCGTGGCGGTTTCCCAGGCTGACAGGTACGGGTACGTCATGGTGACGGTGGTTCTGGAAAACGACAAGATCAAAGATGTCAGGATCAAAGAGTTCGATGGCTTTGGTGTCGAAAAACTCTACGAAGTCTACGGGCAGTACTTCCCAGTTCTGAAGGAAGCCCACGAAACTTTGGCAAAACGGATCGTTGAAGCGAACAGTTACCAGGTGGATGTGTTCACCGGTGCGACGGGCACTTCAAAGAAAGTGATGGAGGCGGTGAAGTTCGCTCTGGAGAAGGCTAAGGTTGAACCGAGCGAGACGAAGTATCTCAACGGCACCTTCATGGGTGTTTCTGACTTCACCGCCAGGGGTCATGCGGTGGCCTGGGTCACGATCGAGAATGATAAGATCGTCAAGGTCGAGCTCGAGGAAACCACGCCTTCCGTGAAGGACGGACAAGTGGTCACCGATGCTGCAGGGAGAACGGTGTGGGTATTCAAAGGCTCCGACTATCCGTGGCCCGAGTTCCATGAAGCCAAGAAGACCATAGCGAAAGCCGTCGTTGAGAAACAGACGTACCAGGTCGATGTGTACACCGGGGCGACTTCAAGTTCGAACAAGTTCATCCAGGCGATTCAAAGAGCACTGGAATGGGCCAGAGCGCGTCAATAAAAAAAGAGAAATTCTTGCTGGGGCGCCCGAAGGCGCCCTTTTCGTTTTATACTTCAGTTGGAGGTGCGAATGAATGCCGCTCTACAGATACGTTTGTCCGAACTGTGGAGAGGAACAGGTTTTGCTGATGAGAATGAACGATAAAGCCCCCCAGTGTCCAAAGTGCGGAGCTGGGATGCAAAAACAGATACCACGTGTGCAATTGAAAAACACTGGTAGTTCTTGCGGTAATGGTAGTTGTTCCAGTTGTTCTTCCTGCACTTCACGTTCCTGAGGGTGGGATAGCGTGTGGAAGTGAGCTATCGGGATTTGCTTTACAGAATTGACCACATGCCAAGGTTCAGAACAACTGAAGAGATAGAACCGGCACACGGCTTCATAGGACAGGACAGGGCCCGCAGAGCGATCGAACAAGCGCTTGAAATAAGAGAAAAGGGTTTCAACGTGTTCGTTGTGGGACTGCCAGGTACCGGCAGGAGAAGTTTCGTCAACTCGTATTTGAGACAGGTCGCTGCGAATTTGCCAACCCCGAAAGATTGGGTGTACGTTTACAACTTCTCGAACCCGGCGGAGCCTGAAGCGATCTCGCTCGAACCAGGCAGGGGGAAGATATTCAAACAGGACATGCAACAGCTCGCGGATGAGGTTATGGAAGCACTCGAAAAAATATTCGAGAGTGACGAATACGCGAGGAGGAAATCGGAACTGGAAGACGAATACTTGCAGAAAAAAACGCAGCTCTGGGAAGAACTGAAGCAGAAAGCCGCAGAACTCGGCTTTGCCGTCCAGTTGACACCGACGGGAGTTGTGACGATACCTGTTCATGATGGAAAACCGATCACACCGGAGGCGTTCGAAACGCTGCCAGAGGAAGTGAGACAAACCTTCAACGAGAACGGCAGAAAGTTGAAACTCATTGTGGAAGGAACGCTTTACAAATCACGGAGACTGGATAGAGAATACAGGGAAAAACTCATGGCCCTCGATAAAGATGCCGCTCTGTTCACCATCGGGACCATGTTCGAAGAACTGAAGAACCAGTACGAATCGAACCCACACATCGTACGTTACCTTTCGAACGTTCAGAACGATATACTTGAGAACCTCACACAACTCCGAAGCGGAGAAGATGAGGTGCGCAACGCTTTCAAGAAAAGGTACTCGGTGAACCTCATCGTCGACAACTCCGCCGTTGTTGGGGCGCCCGTTGTGTTCGAACGAAATCCGACTTACGCGAACCTGGCTGGTAAGGTCGAATACTACAGCAAAGGTGGGATGCTCTTTACAGACTTCACGATGATCAAAGCGGGAGCCTTTCACCGCGCCAACGGAGGATTCCTCATACTGGAGGCGGAGAACGTACTGAGATATCCGTACGCGTGGGAGTACGTGAAGAGGTGTTTGATGACCGAGCAAATAATCATTGAAAATCTGGAAACAGCGCTGGGCCTTTCGAGTATTGTCTCCCTCAAGCCGCAACCGATACCGCTCAACGTAAAAGTCTTTCTGATCAGTTCACCGAGACTCTATTATCTGCTTCAGCTGTACGACGAGGACGCCGAAAAGCTTTTTCGAATAAAGAGTGAGTTCGACTGGGAGATGGAACTGAACAGGGAGAGCATACGGAAATATCTCGGGTTCATTTCCTCAACCTGTTGCAGGCTCAACGTGCCACACCTCGAAAGACAAGCCGTTGAAAAGATCATGTGGTATTCCTCACGGATCGCGGGTGATAGAGGAAAGCTTTCCATGAGGCTCGGTGAGATAAGCAGTCTCGTGAGGGAAGCGTGCAACATCGCGATGAAGAACGGATCGAACACGGTGAGGAAATGGGACGTGGACGAAGCGATAAAGCGACGAGAAGAGAGAGTGAATCTCCTCCAGACCAAGTACGATGAACACATCAAATCGCGGGACCTGATGATAGAAACCAGAGGCAGTCGTGTGGGACAAATCAACGGTCTGACAGTGATAGATCTGAAGGATCATTCCTTCGGTGTGCCTGTCAAGATAACGGCGAAGGTTCACTTGGGAGAGGGTGGACTGATAGACATCCAGAGAGAGGTCGATCTGAGTGGCAACATACACAACAAGGCGGTACTGACGATCGAGGGTTTCTTCAGGGAAAGGTACTCGAGACACGTTCGGCTGGGTCTCACTGCGACGCTGAGCTTCGAACAGGTCTACAGCGTTGTCGAAGGTGACAGTGCTTCGGTGGCCGAGGTGCTCGCCCTGATCTCTGCCATCACCAATGTGCCGTTGAGACAGGATATAGCCGTCACGGGTTCGATGAACCAGCACGGAGAAGTCCAGCCCGTGGGCGGTGTCACTGAAAAAGTTGAAGGCTTTTACAGGGCCTGCAAACTTCAGGGTCTCACCGGGACCCAGGGCGTGGTGATACCGAAGGCCAACTTGAAGAACCTCCTGCTGAAGGACGAAGTTCTGGAGAGTATCAAGAAAGGAGAGTTCCACATCTGGACCATAGAACACATAGACGAAGCCATCGAGCTACTCACTGGTAAGAAAGCTGGCCGAGTGACAAAAGATGGAAACTTCGAGAAAGGGTCGGTCAACTACCTGGTGGTCCAGGCGCTCAAAAAAGCTGGAAAGATCGAGAAAAGAAAGGGAGCTAAGAAGCGAAAGAAGAATCCCTAAACCCCCAGACGCTTTTCAAGGTTCATCTCGGCGATAGATTTTTGCAGGTACAGAGGTTCAACCCGGTGTGGTTCGACTACCACGCCACGCTTTTGGTTTTCCATCGCTTCTCGGATCAACAGTTCTCCCCTCAACATTTCCAGCTCGTCCGGACTGATCCGTCCGTAGCGCTGAAAGAACTGCTTGGCATCGCCAGCGAATATGGGATTCCTCAGTCCCTGGGCAAGCTCGAAAGCCTCCTGAAAGCTGAGCACCTTGGGGGATAGGACCTCTTCGGACTTCTGATAGCACGAGAAATAGACGAAATGCTCGCGCGCGTGTTTGACCACCACGACGTACCCTTCATGGAAAAGAAAGTTCATGGCCATGACTTTCGATGAAACAACGGGGATGACGGGCTTAGCGTGAGCGCACGCGATGGCCTGAACGGTGGCGATGCCTATCCTGAGTGCTGTCAAGCTTCCAGGTCCCACACCGCATGCGAGCGCGTCGAGTTCTTCGAAATGAATCCCGGCAAGCCTTGAAAAGTCTTCTACCAGTGGAGCCAATTTGACCAGGTGCCTCTGTTCACCGACGTAGGAGGCGGAGTAGGTGTTCCTCCCATCGGTGTAAGCCAAACAGATCTGTTCACTGGATGTATCGATCGCGAATATTTTCATTTCAGTAATTCCTCCAGCAGTTCGATCACGTCTTGCAGACTGTTCACCTTCGCGAAGATGAAACCGTCTGAAACGTAATAGTTCATCTCTTTTCCGCGCACCTCCAAAAAGATACGATCCTCGGTTTGTGACAGGTTCAGATCTGGGTCGACGGCTTTCACGAGTTTTACAAAGCTTTCATCAACAATAGCCCCATCGTACGAGATCAACGCCACTCTTCCACCCGCTTCGAGGTGTCGCAGGATGTTCTCGATTTCGAAATCGTTCAACTGTCTGGTCTCTGGAAAACTTTCCTTCTTCGGCAACGGCAGGACGATGAGACGATTCTTTGGGATCTTTTTGAAATAAGTTGTGTTTTTCTCCACCACGATTCCGAAACGTTTGCAAGCTTCGTTCAACCATCCTGTGAGTCTGGATTCGTCGTTCTCGTGGCTCACATCGAGGAGGATGGAATCTCTCAGTACTTCAGCACGCCCTTTCCAGCCGATCAATCCTGCCAGCTCAATGCGTATTTCTGCCGAACCTGGTGTCAGGTCGGTGTAAGATCTGTTCACAACAACTTTGGTCTTGGGCTGCAGAAAAACTCTCAGCTCTTCCGTTCGGTCAGCCACCACGATCTTTACCTCCACATTTGAAGCTGCATCCGAGAAGTTCACCAGGTCGAAAGAGAGATTCAACGTCCTTGGCAAAGAAAAGAATCTCACGTTCACAGGATATATCTTGGACGCCCTCACCCAGATCGGTGACGAGACGATCCTGTCACCGTCTTTCTGTACAGCGTAGAGAAAGTACCACTCGTTTGCATCGGGTGGAGTCATATTCACGATTGTCTCAAAGTGATTGCTGTTCACTGTCCACTCCGTGACTGTTCCGCTCTCTGAGATCAAATAGAGTCTTTCCAGTGGTTCATCGTCCTCGTAGCGGATTTCAAACGAAACGGCCTCGCTCGTCTCGACGATCGATCCCATGACCGATTGGCCACACGAGAACCAGAGTCTTGCGCTTTTATCTTCACTCGCATAAGTACGTCTTTCCATGAGCGCAGTCAGGATCGATTCCAGGCCCAGTTCATCTGCGAGGATCACCGTACGGGCATCGTTCGCTGAACCCCAGCCACCTTTGTGGTTGTCCTGACCAGCGGTTGCACCGAGGTGCCAGCCCTTCTTCAACGCCAAGACGTAGTTGGAGAACATCTCGTCGCTGATGATCCTCCCACGCCAGCTACCGTTGCCAACCTCGATCAGGTTGATGAACTCGTCGGCCTTTGGATCGTATTCGAAATCGTAGAACGTGCCGAACGTCGCGATGGGATGGTTGAACTGTGCGAGCGCCTTTTTTTTCACGATCCATTCGTACAGCTCCTTTAAACTTCTGGTTCTGTCGATCCATTCATCGGTGCAATACACGTTGATGTGACCGACTCCCCCGGTCCATTCGAAACCCCAGAGTGCAACGAAATCCTTGGTTGTTGCCCTCTTTGCGGCGGCTTTTGTCAACAGGAGTTTGTCCTGACCGTCGATCTTCTGACCGAAATACTCTGCATGATCCGTTATCGCCTGCACGTGAACATATCTACGCGCGTGTTCGAAGGCTTCCTCGGGTGTTCCAACACCGTCCGAGTAAGCGGTGTGCGCGTGCAGGTTGGCAAAATAAAATTGGTAGCAAAAACTCGTGCTGAAAAGAAGAAGTACTAAGACGAGAAGGAATTTTCGCATCCTGTTCCCTCCTCACCTGCGTGCAAACTTAGAACTTTCGTTCAGCACTTCTCTCAAGAATCTCGCGGTGTGAGACTGTTCAACTTTCGCCACCTCTTCGGGTGTGCCAGTCGCCACCACGTAACCTCCTTCGTCTCCACCTTCGGGTCCGAGGTCGATGATGTAGTCTGCGTTCTTTATCACGTCCAGGTTGTGTTCGATGACTATGACGGTGTTTCCTTTATCGACGAGCCTGTGCAGCACACCGATGAGTTTCCTCACATCTTCAAAGTGTAAACCTACCGTTGGTTCGTCGAGTATGTAGATAGTTTTTCCGGTGGCAACTTTCCGCAGTTCCGAGGCGAGCTTTATCCTCTGGGCTTCCCCACCCGAGAGCGTCGTGGCCGGTTGACTGAGTTTGATGTAACCGAGTCCAACCTCGTTGAGTAAACTCAGCGTTCTGTAAATCGTTGGAACGTTCTTGAAGAATTCCAGCGCTTCTTCGACGGACATTTCGAGTACTTCGTGAATGTTTTTTCCCCTGTATCTGACCTGTAGGGTCTCCTCGTTGTAACGTCTCCCCTTGCACACGTCGCACTCGACGTAAACGTCCGGCAAAAACAGCATTTCTATTTTCACGAGTCCGTGCCCTTGGCAGGCCTCACAGCGGCCGCCTTTCAGGTTGAAACTGAACCTGCTCTTGGTGTAACCCCTTGCGCGTGCCTCTGGCGTCATCGCGAACAGCTCTCTGATATCGTCAAAAACCTTCGTGTAGGTGGCGGGGTTGCTCCGGGGCGTTCTTCCTATGGGCGATTGGTCTATGGCGATCACCTTGTCGACGTTCTCCAAGCCTTCTATCCTGTCGTGCTCGCCAACGGGCATCTTCGTTCTGTAGATGGCGTTCATCAGCGCAGGATAGAGCGTGTCGATGATCAAGGAAGATTTCCCAGAACCAGATACGCCCGTGACGCATATAAAAGTGCCGAGTGGAAAACTGACGGTGATGTTCTTCAGGTTGTTGTGTCTGGCACCCACGATCGTCAGGAATTTACCGTTACCTTTCCTGCGCACCTTCGGAAATTCTATCTTCCTTATGCCGGCCAGATACTCTCCCGTCAGAGATCCATCTGGATTTTCGATCAGACTCTGCACCGTGCCAGCGAACACGACCTTGCCACCACGCTCGCCACCGAAAGGTCCAAGATCGACTATGTAGTCCGCATTCCTTATGATCTCTTCGTCGTGTTCGACCACGATCACGGTGTTTCCCAGATCCTTCAATTTCTTGAGTGTGTTGATGAGTCTGATGTTGTCTCTCTGGTGCAACCCGATCGTTGGCTCGTCCAGAACGTACGTCACACCGGTCAGACCGGAACCTATCTGCGTGGCGAGCCTGATCCTCTGAGCTTCACCACCGGATAGAGTGTTCACGGGTCGTGAGAGTGTGAGGTAACCCAGTCCCACGTCGAGCATGAACTGGAGTCTTTTCTTTATCTCGGTCAAAAGATCTCCAACGATCTTGCTTTCCCTCTCCGTAAGAGAGGCCTGGAGGTCTTCGAAAAATTTGTAAGCCTTCTCTATGGTGAGGTTCGTCACGTCGATGATGTTGAGGCCCCTTATGGTGACGGCGAGCGCCTCGGGTTTGAGTCTTTTACCGTTGCAAACGGGACAAACCTTCTGAACGATGAAATTCTTTTCGATCCACTCTTTTATGTCCTCCGACGCGGTCTGTTCGTAGCGTCGCTGCAGAAAATTGACCGCGCCTTCGAAGTCTCCATAACCGTAAAGGAGTGCTTCCTGAACGATCGCAGGCAATTCTTTGAATGGGACTTCGGTGGAGGCACCGAACATCTTCACGATCTTCCTGATGATGGGCATGTAGTACTCACTGTGACCGAAAGGAAGCAACGCACCTTCTTCTATGCTCAGATGCTCGTCGACAACGAGTGCAGGATCTATCTGGAGGTTGTACCCAAGGCCGTGGCAGTTTGGACACGCTCCGTAAGGATTGTTGAAAGAGAAGAGCTTGGGGTTTATCTCAGGAAGTCCGATGCCACAGACAGGACACATCATGTGCTCGCTGAAAAGCAAACTTTCATTGGTATCGACGTTTCTGATCTCGACAAAACCGTTGCTCTCTCTGAATGCGATTTCGATGTCGTCCGCGAGTCTGTGCTTTTCGGTTTCTGACAGCACCAGTCTGTCCACTACGAGTTTGATCGTGTGCCGTTTGTTCTTATCGAGCTCTCCGACCTCTTCAATTCTGAAGATCTGACCATCTATCTCAACGCGAACGAAACCTTTGGAAGCGAGATTCTGGAGTTCCTTTTTGAACGTTCCTTTCTTGTCTATCGCGATAGGTGAGAGAACGTAAATGCGTGAGGAGACGGGGAACCTGGAGAACACGTCCTTGACGATCTCGTCGATGCTCTTCTTTTCGACCGGCCTCCCGCAGGATGGACAGTGGGGCTCCCCAATCTTGGCGAACAACACTCTGAGATGGTCGTACACTTCCGTTGTGGTGCCAACGGTGGAACGCGGGTTGTGTGACGCACTCTTCTGGTCGATCGCTATGGCCGGCGAGAGACCCTCTATGCTGTCCACATCGGGTTTCTTCAGTTCTCCAAGGAATTGCCGAGCGTAAGCGGAGAGAGATTCTAAGTATCTGCGCTGACCTTCGGCGTATATGGTGTCCATGGCGAGAGACGACTTACCGGAGCCAGAAACACCTGTGATCACGGTGATGGTGTTCTTTGGGATCTCAACATCTATGTTCTTCAGATTGTGGACGCGCGCACCTTTTATTCTGATGACGTTCAAGACTCTCTACCCCCGTACGGGCGTCTGGTTTTGACTATCGATCCGTCCTGAAAATTTTAACGCAGGTTTGTCCGGGTCGGGATCGTTTCAGGCACAATGAAAGAAATCCCCCTGCAGTGCAGGGGGATTATTTGGAGCGGGCGACGGGTTTCGAACCCGCGACCTTCTGCTTGGCAAGCAGACGCTCTACCGCTGAGCTACGCCCGCAATCTGGTGCGAGAGGTGGGACTTGAACCCACACGGACTCATCGTCCACTGGATTCTAAGTCCAGCGCGTCTGCCAGTTCCGCCACTCTCGCCCTGGTGACCCGCCTGGGACTCGAACCCAGGACCCCCTGATTAAAAGTCAGGTGCTCTGCCTGCTGAGCTAGCGGGTCAACCAGTCGACAGTGCCATTAGAATATTACCACAGGCTCGCAGTCTTTTCAAGGGCCAAAATGGGTCTCAAAGTTTCTGCAACGTTTCAGCCAAACGCTTTATCGTTTCGTCCTCGTTGGTCTTGCGTGTGAATCCGTGAACCCCCAGAAGGTTGTATTTCCGCTTCAGTGATCTGTGCACGTCCTCCGGTGTGGTCACCTCAGACACGGTGACGAGTAAAATCTTGGATGGGTCGAAGTGGTCCAGAAAGGACCTCGCGGCGGGCGTGATGAAACCGGCCCAGATGGGTGTGACCAGAACGATGCGTTCCGCATCGAGTTCACCCTCGAGCCTTATCCTGGTTCGTTTTCCCGTCAGAGCATAGAAACCTGCTTTGATGAATCCAAGAAAACCTGACCAGTTGACATCGTCGACCAGCTTGATTGCCGGATAACCTGTCATTTCAGAGAGCTTTCTGGCGATGCGCTCGCAGTTGCCAGTACGTGTGAAATAGACGATCGCCCATTCCATACAGACACCGCCCGCAGGCTTCGGCCGCAGAACAGTGTCGGCCAGCCGTGGTCGCTCTTATCCGTCAAACAATTGTACCAGAATTGAATGAGTGAAACTCAGTCTATCTGGAGTTTGTACTGGATCGCCTCGGCAACGTGTCTGTAATTCAGGTTCTGTGATCCTTCGAGGTCCGCTATGGTTCGTGCGACTTTCAATATTTTGTCGATAGATCTTGCGGAGAGGTTGTACCTCGATACTGTGAGTTTCAAGAGTTCCTCGGTCTTCTCGTCGAGCTGGATGAACTTTTTCATCAGTTTCGAGTTCAGCTGAGAATTCGTTGAGATGTTGACTTCTCTGTACCTCTTCTTTTGGATCTCGCGGGCTCTCATCACCCTTTCTCTTATCTTTTCGCTCCTCTCTGACGAGTTCTTGGAGAAGTACTCTTCCGGTTCGAGCCTTGGAAGTTGAATCAATATGTCTATCCTGTCCAGGATGGGACCGGAGATCTTCTTGTTGTATTTGACGATGTCGTACGGTGAGCAATTGCACACCGCCTTCGGATCGCCATAATTTCCGCAGGGACAGGGGTTCATCGCCGCGATGAGCATGAACCGCGCAGGGTACACGACCGTCGCTTTGGCTCTGGCCACGGTCACAAAACCTTCTTCCATGGGTTGTCTGAGCGCCTCTATCACGTCACGGCGGAACTCGGGAAATTCGTCCAGAAAAAGGACACCGTTGTGTGCCAAGCTTATCTCGCCAGGCCTCGCGTCGTTCCCACCACCTATTATGGCCACCGTCGAAGCTGTGTGGTGCGGTGCGCGGAAAGGTCGCGTGAGCTTTTTCATATCGGCCTGGCCGATCGCGCTGTAGATCGTGAGCACCTCTATGGCTTCCTCATCGGAAAGCGGTGGCAAGATCGTGCTTATTCGTCTTGCGAGCATCGTCTTTCCTGCACCCGGACTGCCCTTCATGAGAACGTTATGTGCACCTGCAGCTGCGATCTCGAGAGCCCGTTTAGCCATGGTTTGGCCCTTCACGTCGGCGAAGTCGAGTTCTTCGTCGTAAGAGAAAGGCGGAAGTCCTTCGAACTTCACAGGTTCGTACTTCACAAGACCGTTCGCGAACTCCACGACCTGCTTGATGTGTTCGAAGCAATACACGTTCAAGTTTTTCACCATCTTGGCCTCGGCTTCGTTTTCCTTCGGTACGACGATCGGCTTGGAAAAACCATCTTTCGAGAGCTGCACGAGGATGGTCAGCACACCCTTGACCCTTCTGATGTGCCCATCGAGTGAGAGCTCACCGACACAGAGAAAATCGAATTTGTTCAGATGACCGCACGCCTGCAGTACACCTAAGGCGATCGGAAGGTCGAGCAGGGAACCTTCTTTTTTCAGATCTGCGGGTGCAAGGTTCACCACGATCCTGCCATGGGGAAAATCGAAGCCAGAGTTCTTCAGTGCGCTCTTTATTCTTTTCTTGCTCTCTTTGACGGCTGTGTCACCCAGACCGACTATGTCCACATCGTGTATCACGCTTTTTCTGTCGATGTCGACTTCCACTTCGATTGGGAACACGTTCAATCCCACGAGCGTTGCAGAAAGGAGTTTTGCAGGCATGGGAGTCCTCCTTCACCAGAGTGGAATCCTCGCTGGGAGAAGATGTGAAACCACGAAACCAACCGCAATTCCGGCGAACGCCTCCAGCCACGTGTGTCCGAGATCTTCTCTCACGTATGGCCTCAAGTTAACCGCATCCGAGACCACCACCATCAACAGAGCGATGGCGATGGCCGTTATGGGGGAAGAGTACCCCAAACATCTACCGAGTGTGAACGCGAGGCCAGACATCGCTGCCGCATGCCCCGAAGGCATTCCACCGTACCTCTTGAAGGCCCTGAGATTCCGGTGAGTGACGATCTTTATCAGCTGAGCGACCAGGAACGAGAGCACCGTGGCAACAAGGGGTGTATTCTTGAAAAGATCAAGCATGGAAGAGAAAATGTACAACGTCTCCCTCCCTGATCACGTAGTCTTTCCCATGAGACTTCACAGCCCCCGCCTCGCGCGCTTCCTTGAAGGAGGAAAACTGCAAAATCTGCTCGAATGGAATCACTTCGGCCTTTATGAAACCCTTCTGTATGTCTGAGTGTATCAGGCCAGCAGCTTCGTACGCCGTGATTCCTTCGGGAACCAGCCAGCTCCTTGCTTCGTTCTTCGTGGCCGTTAGGAAACAGATCAACTTCAATGCGCGCTTTATGTGTTCGAGGAACCGCTTTTTGAGGTTCGTGTCGAACCCGTATGCGAGCAACAGTTCACGTGCTTCCTCTGGAGAAAGTTCTCTCGCTTCTGATTCTACCTGTGCGTTCACTGTGATGGATTCGGACGATCTCTCCCTCGCCATCTTTTCAACGATTTTGTCCAGTCCCTGACCTAATCCCCATTCGTCCACGTTCGCAACGTAGATAACGGGTTTCTCCGAAAGTAGGAACAGCGAGTCGAGGATCGCTTGCTCCTGTTCGTTCCTCGACAAGATTCTTGCGGGCTTTCCAGATTCGAGGTGCGCCTTGAGACGCTCGAGGAAATGGAGCTCGAAACGAGCAGACTCTTCCCCCGTTCTTGCCTGCTTGGCGATCTTTTCGATCCTCTTGTTCACAGTCTCAAGATCTTTCAGTATAAGCTCGATCTCGACGATCTCTATGTCTCTGGCGGGATCCACGCTGCCCATGGGATGTGAGACGTCGTCTATCTTGAAACACCTTACCACGTGGAAAATCATATCCACCTTGCTTATGTGATCGAGAAACTGATTTCCAAGACCTTCTCCTCTACTCGCTCCTTTCACCAATCCTGCGATGTCGATGATGTGGAAGAAAGGATGGATCTGATCTTTGGAGCCTTCCATCTGTGCGAGTCTGGTCAAACGTTCGTCTTCGACGACCAAAATTCCTACGTTCGGTTCTATCGTGCAGAAAGGATACTTCTCCGCGGGAACGTTCTGGTTCGTGAGCGCGTTGAAGAGTGTAGACTTACCGCTGTTTGGAAGTCCCACGATGCCCGCTTTTTTCATGTTTTCGCCTCTTTCGTTTTGTTGTATTGATTGACGTAGTTAAGCTTCAGGTTCGCCACCACACCCTCAAGCTCTCTTTTCATGTCTTCGTCCAGCTCGTCCTCCATCACCCTGAGCACCGCATCGAGCACGTCGATGCCCAACCTCGCCTCTCTCAGGTCCTGTCTCAGTTCACCGTACTCATCCCTCGTGAGACCGAGCCTCGCCCAGCACCGTGCGGCGATCGTGTTGAAGAAAAGGATTATGAGCTCTTCCATCGAAAGCTTCACGGGTTTTTCTTCTTCCTGCACCCTCTCACCTCCAGTTCTTCTCGAAAACAGAGAGAAAGATTCTGCTGGTTTCTTCATCTATGTTGCAGAGCCTGATGGTCTTCAATGTGGTGTTGGGATGTTCTTTGAGAAAATTCGTTATAGCCTTGAAGAAAACCTCGGCACACTGGTCTTTCGGAAAACCGAAGATACCGCTGCTCACGGCAGGGATGCTTATCGAATTGAGTCGCAATTCGTCGGCCTTCCTCAGTACGTTTTGAACCGCCCTGTAGAGTTTTTCATGCTCGTTTCCTTCACCCCAGCGGGGTCCAACGACGTGAAGCACGTACTTCGCTTTCAGCTTTCCAGCACCAGTCACCGCAACTTCGGAGACTGCCAAAGGTCCATGTTTTCTCACATAATCGTCGCTTTCTTTCTGAATCTGTTCCCCACCTGCACGCACGATGGCTGCTGCCACGCCTCCACCGTGCTTCAAATGAGAGTTGGCGGCGTTCACGATCGCTTCTGTGTCCTGTTTCGTTATGTCGTCCTGAACGATCTCGATGGTTGTGTCGTTCAGGATGAAGCTTTTCAGGAGCATCGAACCACCTACTCGTAAACGATCTCGTACGTGAGTTCGGCTGCTTTCTTCAACATCCCCGCGACGCTGCAGTACTTTTCCTGGGACAGCTGGACGGCCTTTTCGACCTGCTCTTTGAAGGGTTGGTTCTTGAATTTGAAGATGTACTTGAGGTGGATCTTGGTGTATATCTTCGGATGGTCCTGCGCCCGCTCGGCGGAAACTTCCATCCTGAAGCTTTCAACTTCGTCCAGCACCTTCATCTTCGCCAGGATAGAGACAACGTCCATACCTGTGCAGCCTGTGAGCGCTGCGAGCACCAGTTCCATGGGGCTCGGTCCTGCGGAAAGTCCACCGTGGTCCTTCCTGCTGTCCATCAAAACCTGCCTTCCAGAATCTGTGTGAGCCAAAAAAGCCATCTTTCCAAGCCATTCGGTTTGCAAAGTCGAACACCTCCGCTTATAATAATAGCAAACAAATCAAATCTCTTCTGGGGGTGTGGCAGATGAGGAGATTCTGGGTTCTTCTGTTCGTATCAGCGTTCGTGCTCGCCTTCGCGGCTGAATTGAACGTCGCAGTGCTGGGAGATGTCAGGTCGCTGAACCCGTTCTTAGTGAAGTCTTCGGCCGAGAGGATCGTTGTTGGCTATCTCTACGAAACGTTGCTCACAGAACGTGCCGGACAGATTGTCGGAGCCTTGGCGGAAGATTTTCAGGTTGATTTTTCAAACAACAGTTTGATATTGAAGTTGAAGGAGCGAAAATTCCACGACGGTTCGCCCGTAACTGCAGATGACGTCGTCTTTTCGTTCAACTACATACTGCAAAAGAGGTTACCGCTCGGTCCGATTCTGGCGTATTTCACGGGAGCCGAGAAAATGGACGAAAGGACTGTGAGGTTGAAATTCAGAACGATGAACGTATCGATGCTTTCTTTTGCACCCATGGCGATCCCGATCATTCCAAGGTCCGTCTGGGAAAAAATAGACAAACCTCTGGAATTTCCAAACACCGAAAAACCCATAGGGAGTGGTGTGCTCGCGTTCGAAAAGTTGACCCCGCAGAGCGTTGTCATGAAGTTCTTCGAAGATCATCCCGACGCCCCGAAGCAACTGGATGGCATGGTGTTCCACATCGTTCAGGACGAGACGATGGGATTCTTAGGCTTGGTCAAGGGTGACTATGACTATCTCTTCTGGAACCTCGACCCGGAACTCGCCAAGCAGGTGATGGATAATCCTAAAAAGTATCCAGACGTGAAGGTTGCACTCATTGAAGGTGGAGCCGTGAACGTAATTCTTTTCAACCACAGAAAAACGCCCATGAACGATGTGAACTTCAGAAAGGCCGTTCTCTACGCGCTGAATTACCAGGAACTCGTGGAGAAGGTCTACAGTGGCCTTGCGGATGTGGCTTCACTCGGTTTGATCCCGAAGAGGGCAAAGGGTGTTTTCGACGAGACGGTGGGATGCGTTCAGCAAAACGTTTCTATGGCGAAAGAATTCCTGAAGAAGTGCGATTACGACGGCAGAAAACTGACTCTATTGGTATCTTCTGATCGAAAAGCCATGGACATGGCAGAGTACATAAAGCTCTATCTGAAGAACGTTGGAATCCAGGTTGAACTCGACGTTCAGGGTCCAGAAGGTTTGACAACAAAACTCAAGAAGGCTGACTTCGATCTCGCGCTGTATTCTTACAGCCTCGGAAGCCATCCGGAAATGGTGTTCTACCATCTGCATTCCTCGAGGGGTGAAATGAAGGATGGTCAGGTCGTCGGGTTCAACTACGGCGGTGTCAGTATTCCGGAGTTGGATGCGGCACTCGAATCGATATGGATGGCGTTTTCGGAAAGAGACCGTGTGGATGCTTTCATGAGACTGCAGAGACTTTTCGCGGAACTCGTTCCGGTTGTGCCCCTTCTCGTGCCTGTGGACATCGAGGCGTACAGCACGAAGAATTTCACAGGATGGGTCGTGTTACCTGGCGAGGGTGTGATGAACGCAGAAACGTTCAAATCCTTGAAACCGGTAAGGTGATCTCATGAGCTTTTCGTACCTCGTCAAGAGAACGATCCAAATGCTCGTAACCATCGTTTTGGCACTCACCGTGAGCTTTGTTCTCATACGGGCTCTGCCGGGGGATCCGGCAGAGCGTTTTTACGGTGATCCGAGGATTCCGGACGAGGTGAAGCAGGAGATAAAAGCTGCGTTCGGCCTGGACAAGCCCGTCCTGGTACAGTACGTCATATTTTTGAAACAATTCTTCAAAGGGGACCTTGGGGTTTCTTACACCTACAACAGGCGTGTGGTTGGCGTCGTCATGGAAAGACTTCCCTGGACCCTTCTGCTCACCGCGGTTCCGACCATTTTAGGAATGATCGCTTCACTGAGACTCGGTGTGTACATTGGGACAAAAAGAAATTCGTTCGTTGACAGACTGGTACGTTACGTTGCGTTCGCACTCCATTCGGTTCCAACGTTCTGGTTTGCGCTCTTGCTCGTACTGTTGTTCTCTTTCAAACTTGGCTGGTTCCCACTCCAGGGTATGATCGATCCAACCGCGAAAGGCTTTTCAAGCTTTTTGAGTCTTCTGAGGCACGCGTTCCTACCGTGGTTGGTCATATTCGCGGTGAACGTGCCAGGCTTCGCCATGTACGTGCGAAACATGGTCATCTCAATTCTGAACGAAGAGTTCGTCCTCACGGCGAAAGCCAAGGGTTTGAGCGACAGGCAGATAAGAAAGAAACACATTCTCAGGAACGCGCTCGGTCCCCTCTTTTCCATGCTCACGTTACGCATCGCCGGGATGCTTGGAGGTGCCGTGCTCATCGAAACTATTTTCTCGTGGAAGGGTATGGGTCTGCTCGTGCTGGAGGCTTCGAGAAATTCCGATTATCCACTGCTGCAGGCAACAGTTATCATAACGATCGTCTCTGTGATAGTGGCGAACTTCTTGGCGGACGTGTTGCAAGCCCTCTTCGATCCAAGGGTGAGGTACGAATGAACAGAAAGAGAACTGGCTTCTTTCGAGAACTGTTTCGATCTTTCGAAGGCACTGTGGGATTCGTGATACTCTGTGTGATGGTTTTCTGTGCCGTATTCGCTCCTCTGATAGCTCCTTACGATCCTTACGACATCACTCAGAGGAGTCGAAGGCTGCAACCCCCTTCTTATGAGCACATCTTCGGTACAGACTGGTACGGCGTCGACATATTCAGTCAGATCGTCTACGGAGCCAGAACGTCGTTGACTGTGGGAGCGTTGACGGCACTGGGTGTGAGTGTAATGGGAGGCTTACTCGGCGTGATTGCTGCGACATTTGGAAAAGGAATCGATGCGGTGATAATGAGAGGGGTCGACTTCGTGATGGTACTTCCAGGATTACCCATCATGATCATGATCATGACGTACTTGGGCAGTAGTTTTTGGACGCTCGTTTTCGTGCTGATAGTTTTTGGCTGGGCAGGCATTTCAAGGGTTGTTCGGGCGATAGTGCTGTCGGAGAAGAGGAGAGGCTACGTTGAGGCTGCCATATGTGCTGGGGCGAGCAAGTGGTACATTTTGAAGAGACATTTGCTACCAGCATCGTACCCTGTACTCGTTGTGAACGCCGCCTTTTCGGCTGCCGGCGCCATGCTCGCGGAGGCGGGATTGTCTTTCTTGGGTTTTTCAGACCCGCGAGTCGTTTCGTGGGGTAAGATGCTGAGTCTGGCAAGAACGTGCAACGCGCTGGTGCTCGGTGCCTGGTGGTGGGTTGTGTTTCCGGGACTGGCGATTTTCCTCGCTTCTTTTTCCATCATGTCCTTGGGTGTAGCCGTTGAGAGGATATTGAATCCCAAGATTTCGAACAGGAGGGAATAACGTGAGGATCGAAAACGGTGTGGCTCACATCGTGGTGCGTGGGCAGGAGAAAAGTTACAGACTCCACCAGCTGGATGATGAGTTTTTCAGATGGCAGATCCAGACGCGTTCGAAGAGTCTGAAGATTTTCCTGGGTCTGGAAAAAGGTGTTCCGAATTTTTCACCCCACACGGTCGTCATGTCGACGTTCTCTGATGAAGAGGAATTTCCAATAAACAGTTGCATCAAGGGGTTGGGACTGGTGCCGAAGCAGGAACATCTTGAAAAACTCGCAGGCAGGGCGATGGAACTGATAGATCTTGCAAGACAAAGAGGGATCAAGGAAACCATGAACGAGAGGATCAAGTTTCTGCTGGACCTTTATGAGAATCCCGACATCTTCGACAGAAACGTTCTGTCGAGTATAGAGATGTTTTACAAGAGGAGTTACAAGAACGTGCTCAAAGATCCACGTGCAACACTGCTTTTCTACGATCAGATGAGTGGCTACAGCGTCATGTTCAACGTCGTGGTGGAACTCGTACCGAGAAGTGATCCATTTTACAGTTACGTCACAGCCGTGCACGATCTCTTCCACGTGCCGAGGGATCCAAGCGTGAGGACTGACAGATACGAATATGTGTACAGATTCTGGCCCGTAGAGGCGTACGACAAGACGCCAGGCCCGAAGGCAAGCACCAGGATCTTCTAACCAAGGTGACAGGTATCGTTCAGATAGATCAGTCTCAGTCTACCCTGAAATTCGACCAAACTGATCGAGGCGTTGTCGAGCCCGAAATTTCTGTACTCGTTCAGTGGTATCTTGAGAACCCAGCATATCAAAGTTCGCAGAGACAAAGCGTGCGACACCACAACGGTGGACTCGAAAGGTTTTTGAATCAGTTCCTGCAAGAACTGAACGATCCGGTTCTGAACGCTACCGAGGGATTCGACTCCCGCTATCTTCGCATCCGGTTGACTCGACCAGATCTGGTATTCTCTCTGAAACCGTTGTAGCGTCTCTTCCATGGTCAAACCGTTCCACAGAGAGATCTCACATTCTCTCAGCCTTTCATCGATGATCAAAGGTATTTTCAGAGTATCTGAAATCACCTTGGCTGTTTGATAAGCCCTCGAGAGGGGACTGGTGTAAACGATCTGCACGTTCTGAGTGGATAATCTTTCAGCAACTCTTCGAGCCTGCTCGAACCCAGCCTGGTTCAGCGAAATATCGCTGTTTCCCTGCCACAAACCTCGATCGTTCCAATCGGTTTTCGCGTGGCGAACGAGGAAGATCTTCAGAACCATCACCTGCCTGAAAGCGACCACACGATCAAATTATACGGGTTTCATAGCACATGAACGGATGCTTCTTTGGATCTTCGTGTTACATTTGTGATGAGGAGGTTTTTCATCACACTGGAAGCTGACTGGGGGCGGGACGTTGATCCTCATCGGCATAGGTGGAGGAACCGGATCTGGAAAGACTACCGTTGCAAGAAGGATCGTACAGTCTCTGGGTGAAGAGAGATGTGCAATTTTACCGATGGACAACTATTACAAGGACATGAGTCATCTCCCACTGGAGGAACGCAGGAAAATGAACTACGACCATCCGGACGTCATCGAGCATCAACTGCTCGTCGAACACGTTCGAAGGTTGCTGCAAGGAGAGACCGTCAGGATTCCTACGTACGATTTCGTGACTTACACGAGAAAATTCGAAACGATCGAGTTTGCTCCGAAACAGGTGATTCTGATCGAGGGCATCTTTGCCCTCTACTACGAAGAGTTGAGAAGACTTTACGAGCTTTCGATCTACGTCGATGCCGAGAGTGATATACGGTTCATTCGCAGGCTCATGCGCGATATTAAAGAAAGAGGAAGAACTGTGGAGAGTGTTGTGAACCAGTACTTGGGAACAGTCAAGCCCATGCACGATGCTTACGTAGAACCAACGAAGCGGTACGCCGATATCATCGTACCGAAAGGTGGTTACAACGATCGGGCGATCGAGGTGGTCGTGAACTACATAACCAAGAAGTTGGAGAGGGAAGCATGAAGAAGTTCACGTTCACCATTCTTTTTCTTCTGTCGGTTCCGCTGGTCTGGGCTAGCGGCCATTTCAACATGTTGATCACTCAGCATGTAGATGTGCTCTACGAAGACGGTCTCGAGATGGCAGCGTACAGACTCTATCAAAAAGCCGATGAAATCTTTGAGAGTCTGGCAAAGCGTTTCGAAAGTTCTCCAAAGATTAGACCAAAGGTTTATCTGCTCAAATCGGACATCTCCAACGGTTATGCGAATCCTTTGAACAACGTGATAGTCATTTACGTCAGCGACATGAACCCGTACCAGTTCACACCCAGATACGACGACTGGGTCGTGTTTTGTTTCCGTCACGAGCTGGCTCACATCTTTCTGGCGAACCGTTTCTCACCGAAGGTGGAGCGCCTGTCCTTTTTCGGGCACGCCGTTGCAGCGGCCGTTCAGAACGCCCTGACACCGCTTTATTTACATGAAGGTGTGGCGATCATGGAGGAATCTGCTGAAGGCGAAGGAAGGGCGAACGACGCACTGTTCGATCTTTATAGGAGAAACGCGTTGGCCAGCGGTATAGGCTTGAAGTTCGCTTCTTCCATCAACACAACACGTTTCACGCCCGGTGGAGCAAGTTACACGCTGGGATACACTTTACTCGAATCGCTGGAGAAACGAGAAGAAGGAACGGTCAAGGAATTACTCGACAGTTTTTCCAACGATCCCTTGCTCGGTTTCTCCAGACACGTCAAGAAGTTCGTACCGCTGGAAGAGGTCAATGGCTGGTTGAACGCTCAGGTGTTCGTTGAAGGGGAAAGACTCACAGAGCTTTCTTTGATACCCAGTAAGCTTAATTTGGAACTGTGGAGGATTTACTACGCTTTCAGAGGGTACGATGCGCCTGGAGCGATCTACTTTTACGACATCTTCGAGGGAAAAAGCCATAAACTCGTCGAGGTCTCGAACCTCGTGAGTTTTTCAGTGAATTCCAGGCGAGAACTGGCCATCGTCAGGACAGTTTTGAAGAACGGCAGGTACGTCAACAGATTGTATCTGTGGAAGAGTTCCACGGTGGACACCGGGATCGAACACGTCATCGATGTGGCCTGGTTTGGCGATGACAGACTCGCACTCATAGTTCAGAGGAACGACGTTAGAAAGATCGCAATTTTCGATGTGAAAACGAATTCACTGAACGAAATTCCTATCCCCAACGATCTGGTACCACTACAGATCACTGCCGATGAGAATCGCATCGTTTTCACCGCCAGGAAGTTTCGGAACGTAGACCTTTACATGTTGCAAGATAGTCGGTTGGTGAAATTGACGGTCGATGGCGGGGCGAAGCTGTCTCCAACCTTACTGAACGATCAAATTCACTTTGTGGCTGAGCTGGGAGACGAGCTCCGTGCGTGCACGATGGATCTGCGTACGAACCAGATTCACGAGTTCGACGTGAAGGACTGCATCGCCGCCGTTGGATGGAATGGAAAGATTTTCTCGATAAAACCGTTGCCAGGAGGTTATGCACTGTTTTCTGAACCTGCAAGCGTTGTTTCGAGAGGTTCTGTCAGGTCTGAACCTGTCTTTGTGATCGTTTCTGAGCCTGAAAAATCGTTCATCAATTCCACGAAATACAGCGATGCCATGAGATTCAGATTCTTTCTGCCATTTCCCTACGTGGAGTTAGCTCAGAAAGATTTCGGTGCTGGGGCTTTTCTCGGCTTCTGGGACGATCTGATGGACAACACGATGGTTATCGGCTTTGCAAAAACGCTCGAAGCTGGCTGGCTGCAGCTTTCATTCAGTTCCTCAAAAGGATTTGCAGCCTCAGTCGTGGCAACTAACGAACGTTTTGCGTTGGATATGCTCGTTTCCGATGCCAGCGACCGTTCCTTGAAAACCGGGACTGTTTTCTCGGCGATGGGAGTGGCGATCGAACCTGAAAAGTTTCTGCCAAGGCTATCGATCGGTTACGCGTACGGGAGCGTTGGCGGTCTGGTTCACCTGAGGAGATTTCCAGAAGTCTCCTTCACCGTGGGTGTTTCACCAGAAATGTTCTTCGAACTTTCCAGGGCATTCAATTTCAGACAGATCCTGTTCGAAGTGCGGGGCAGGTTCGGTCTCTCCGGACTGAATTTCTCGGCTCAGACTGTTCTGCCGGCGATCAGAACGAACATTGGAAGTTTCGATGGATTCGTCGGATTTGAGAGTTTCGCTTTGAGTTTTGGCATGACGCGTGGCCAGTACGAAGAATACTGGATGAGGATCGACATGAACGCGCACGTTTCATACCAGATCCCCCTGAAACCTTTTATAAAGATCGGCTTAAGAGATGGAAGAGCATTCCTGCAGTTCGGTCTTGACGACATTTTAAGCGGTATTCTTGGAGTTCCAAAGGGCCATGCTATAATTTCGACAGCGAGGTGAGATCCGTGAAAATCGCGATGGTCGCTTACGAGGTCTATCCCTTTGCCAAGGTTGGGGGACTTGCGGATGTGCTCGGGGCACTGCCGAAGGCTATAGAAAAAAGTGGGGCAAAAGTTGCCATATTCATGCCGTTCCACAAGGTCGTGGTGAAGAACAGCCAGAAGTTCGGTTATCAGTTGACTGAGGTGGCCAAGTCTGTCCCCGTGGAGAACGTGCAAACGAAAGAGACGTTCGATCTGTACGAGTCACAGTTGCCAGGTTCCAGTGTGCCAGTGTACTTCATCGCGAACGAGTACTATTTTTCTGCCGAGAATGTTTACGAGGGACCGGATCTGGCTGAGCAATCCATATTCTTCTGTGCAGCTTCCATTCAGGCTATGAAGCACCTTTCGCAGCAGTTCGACATCGTTCATGCGCACGACTGGCAGACGGGGTTGGTACCCGTTTATCTGAAAACACTCTACAGGATGGATCCGTTCTTTACCCGCACTGCGATCGTCTTCACGATCCACAATCTGGGTTATCAGGGTATCTTCAGCCCAAACTACATGAAATTCGCAGGCCTTCCGGGATACCTGTTCAACATAGATGGGCTCGAATTCTACGGAAAGATCAATTTCTTGAAGGGTGGAATACTCTTCAGCGACATCGTCACGACCGTGAGCCCCACCTACGCCCAGGAGATCCAGACCGAAGAGTACGGTGAAAAGCTCGATGGTGTCCTGAGGCTCAGGTCCGACGATCTGTACGGCATACTCAACGGGATAGATTACGAAGAATTCGACCCTGCCACGGACAGGAGGATATACGTGAATTACGATCTCAACAGTCTGGAGAAAAAGTACGAAAACAAGAAGATGCTGCAGAAAGACCTCAACCTTCCAGTTAAAGAAAACGTACCATTGATCGGCATGATCAACAGGCTCGTGGATCAGAAAGGATTGGATCTCATTGAGAAAATAGCGGATTATCTGTTCCTCTTCGATCTGCAGTTCGTTGTGCTGGGCACGGGAGAGAAAAAGTACGAAGAAATGTTCCAGCGTCTCCAGCAGAAGTATCCGGACAAGGTGTCGGCCAACATAAAGTTCGATATAGACCTTGCACAGAAGATCTACGCGGGTTGCGACATGTTCCTGATGCCCTCCCGCTACGAACCGTGCGGTTTGGGACAGATGTACAGTCTCAGGTATGGGACCATACCCATCGTGCGGTATACGGGTGGTCTGGCCGACACGGTGAAAGAGTTCGACCCGGAAACCGGAACTGGGAACGGATTCGGGTTCAGAGAGTATGACCCCGCTCATTTGTTGATGGCAATCGCAAAGGCACTGTACTTTTACAGGAACGAGAAACAGCATTGGAAAAGGATAGTCCAGAATGCGATGCAAACCGACGTGTCCTGGGAGCGTTCCGCGAAGCATTATCTCAGAGTTTATCAGGAAGCTTTGAAAAAGCGAAGGGTATGAGGAGGATCAGTGATGCCTGAGTTCAGGAAAGATCCCGTGCTGAAACGCTGGGTCATCATTGCCACCGAGAGGGCCAAACGGCCGCACGATTTTGCCCGTCCAAAGGTTGAGGAAAAACCCGCGTTCTGCCCGTTCGATTACGGTAACGAGCACACGACACCTCCGGAGGTACTGGCATTCAGACCACCAGACACGGCTCCCAACACTCCTGGCTGGTGGGTTAGGGTCGTACCGAACAAGTTTGGGGCAGTTAATCCAAACCTTTCTCCGAAGCGCTACGGTGTAGGTATGTTCGATGCGATGGACGGTTTTGGATATCACGAGGTGATCGTTGAAACTCCTGATCACGACACACACCTCGCTCTGATGGATTACAAACAGGTGGAAGAGGTCGTTTGGGCATACAAACAACGTTACGAAAGCATCGCGTTGGACAACAGGGTCGAATACATTTTGATATTCAAAAATCATGGTCGCGATGCGGGCGCTTCCCTGCAACATCCACACAGTCAGCTCATCGCTCTACCGATAGTACCCAAGAGAGTTCAGGAGGAACTGGCCGGATCAAAGGAATACTACTCGTACAAGGAGAGGTGCGTGTTCTGCGATATAGTGAATCAGGAACTCGAAAGAAAGGAACGAGTGGTTGAAGAAAACGAAGACTTCGTTTCGATAGAGCCTTTCGCGGCGAGGTTCCCCTGTGAAACGTGGATAATGCCCAAGCATCATTCGCACAACTTCGGAAGCATAACCGAAAGGGAAGTAAGAAACTTCGCGAGGATCCTGAAAAATACTCTGTATCGCATTTATGTTGCTCTGGACAACCCACCGTACAATTTCATGTTGCACACCGCTCCCACGGACGGGGAAGGGAAAGAATACTATCACTGGCATCTTGAGATAGTCCCGCGTTTGACCAACGTTGCCGGTTTTGAGTGGGGTTCAGGTTTTTACATAAACCCGATGCCTCCCGAGGAAGCGGCGAAGTACTTGCGGGCGGTTGAAATAAAATAAATATGTGGTAAAATCACTCGTAGCACAGTGCTGTTTAAAGGCTGTGCGCGAGAGTCTTTATAGATCAAGGAGGATTGGTCGAATGGAGATTCTGAAAGTCAGTTCGAGTTCGAACCCCAACAAGGTCGCAGGAGCCATAGCGGGTGCTCTGTCCAAGGCTGACAGGGTCGAGATCCAGGCAATAGGTGCGGGGGCTGTGAACCAGGCCGTCAAGGCGATCGCCGTGGCACGGAGATTCCTCAACGAGAACGGCAAAGACATTTACATGGTACCTGGGTTCATGGAGGCCAAGATCGAGAACGAAACGCGCACGGGTATATCCTTCAAAGTGTTTGTGACCCCGAAGCAAGACTGATGGATGACGGATCTGCTCCTGCAGATCGCCAAGGCTTGCGCCCAAGACGAATCGTTGCTTGCTGTCGTCAAACACGTAGCCTCGATGAATGAAGAAGAAAAAGAATCGTTCAGAGTCAAGGTGAAGATGTACTTTTTGAACAAAACTGACGAGGTTGATCTGCAGGCGTACGAATTCTTCAGGTTGATTCTGGAGTCCGACAACGCGGCACAGGTTTTGAAGCTGATCGAAGAAGAAGTGCATCGTGTGAGTTGAGTCTTCCTGGAGGTAGGATGTCTAATAAGTTGATGAACCACACGCTTTGTGGTATAATTTTCTATGGTGAGCGGGCGTAGCTCAGTGGTAGAGCATCAGCTTCCCAAGCTGAGGGCCGCGGGTTCGACCCCCGTCGCCCGCTCCAGACCTCAACTCGGATGTGGGTGTGACCCCCTTCTGGGTTGAAGGCTGACCGACGGAGGTGTGTTTGGTGGACAAAGAACAGAAGCAACAGATCATTGAGCAGTTCAGAATTAACGAGAAAGACACAGGCTCGGTGGAAGTTCAGATCGCACTGCTCACGGCACGCATCAATCACCTGACAGAGCATTTGAAAATGCATCCGAAGGATTTCCACTCGCGTCGAGGCTTGATGAAGATGGTCGGAAGAAGGAGAAAGATGTTGAGGTACTTGAAACGAGTGAACCCTGAGTCTTACAGGAATTTGATCGAGAAACTGAGTCTGAGAAAATGAGAAAGTCAATCGAAATCGGGGCGGGCGCTGGCCCGCTTTTAGTTTCATGCTTGGAGGTGATGGACCTTGAAATACTGGCGACGTGTCATTCTGGGTAAGGAATTCTACGTCGAGCACGGCAGAGTAGCCAAGCAGGCCAACGGAGCCGTTCTGGCACGGATCGGTGACACCACGGTGCTCGCCACCGCCGTCATGTCCGATCAAGCGGTGGAAGGGGTCGATTTCGTTCCACTCACGGTGGAGTTTCAGGAACGCTTCTATGCGGCGGGTAAGATACCTGGAGGATTCATCAAACGTGAAGGTAAACCCAGTGAAGCCGCGATTCTTTCTGCACGAACGATCGACAGGCCCATAAGGCCGCTGTTTCCGAAGCATCTGCGCAACGAAGTCCAGGTCGTTGTAACTGTTCTATCCGTGGACCCCGCTACCCCGCCTGACGTTGTGGGCGTTATGGCGGCGTCTCTCGCGTTGAACGTGTCTGACATACCTTTCAACGGTGTGGTCGCGGCAGTCAGGGTGGGACTCGTAGATGGCCAGGTCGTTTTCTTCCCGAGCGAGGAAGAACTTGAAAGGAGTATGCTCGACATCGTCGTGGCCGGTACTGCGGATGCGATAACGATGGTAGAGGGCGAGGCGAAAGAAGTCAGCGAAGAGCAAATGGTTGAAGTCCTGTTCAAAGCACACGAAGCGATCAAACAAATCGTTGAATTCGAGCAGGATATCCTCAGTGAATTCAACGTGAGTAAGGCCCAGATCGAGGAAGTCAAACTGCCTGAGGATATCGAAAACGATTTCCGTGCACTCATCGATGGAGAAGAGCTGCGAAGGAGATTACTCACGCAAGGTAAGAAAGCGAGAGCGCAGGCCATATCGGAGTATTATGAAGCCGTCCTCGAGCAGTTGAAGCAGAAATACACCGAGGAGCTTTTGAACCAGTATGCGACCCAGTTGAAAGACCTGTACGAAGAGCTGATGAAGCACAGAATGAGGAGGATCGTAGTGGAAGAAGGCTTAAGGCTGGATCTGCGAGGACCCAAGGACATAAGACCGATAACGTGTGAAGTTGGTTTGCTACCGAGAGTACACGGTTCAGCCTTGTTCACCAGGGGTGAAACGCAGAGCCTCGGTATCGTGACGCTCGGCGCTCCGATGGACGAGCAGATCGTCGACACGATTCTCGAGGAAGGTACCAAACGCTTCATGCTCCATTACAATTTCCCACCGTTCTGTACTGGTGAGGTGAAACCATTGAGGGGACCCAGCAGGAGGGAAATCGGGCACGGTCATCTCGCAGAGCGCGCTCTCAAATTCATTCTGCCCGATGAAGAAGAATTTCCATACACGATAAGGGTCGTTTCTGAAATTCTCGAATCGAACGGTTCGTCGTCTATGGCAACGGTCTGTTCTGGGTCTCTGGCACTGATGGACGCAGGAGTTCCTGTGAAGAAACACGTCGCAGGAGTGGCCATGGGGCTGATCTTGGAACCTGACGCATCGGTGATACTGACGGACATAATGGGTGCTGAGGATCACTGGGGAGACATGGATTTCAAAGTCGCGGGAACTCGTGATGGGATCACGGCCTTCCAGATGGATTGCAAGGTGTCCGGAGTCTCGAAGGAACTTCTGTACAGAGCTTTGATGCAAGCGAAGGAAGCGAGGATGTTCGTACTCGACAAAATGTACAGTACCATCGATAAACCCAGACCGAGCCTTTCAACCTACGCACCTATCATCAAAACAACTGTTGTGGATCCGACAAAAGTTGGCGAAATCATAGGCCCCGGTGGACGAGTTATAAAAGGTATCATAAAGGAATACGACGTTCAGATATCCGTGGACGATGACACGGGGCGTGTGAGCGTTATCGGTCACAGCGTGGACAAGGTTGACGCGGCGATCAACAGGATAAACGAGATAGTTAAGGAAGTGGCAGTTGGTGATGTCTTCGAAGGCAAGATAACCCGCATAGAACCGTTCGGTGTGTTCCTGGAGGTCGGAGCTGGTAAGATCGGATTGTTGCACCAGAGCAAGATCCTGAGCAACATGAAGAAATTGAAGATCGGTGATACGTTGAAAGTCAAAGTGTCGAATATCGATAATCTCGGAAGACTCCAATTCGAAGAATTACCCCCAGAGCGGGATGAAGAGACCAAGACTGAGGAACAAAAACCCAGGAGCTTCCACAAGGATGAAAAGAATCCCATGCGAGGCGGGAGAAATCCAAGATCGGATGTGAAATGAAACGGAGGTAAGCGCGATGAAAATAGAAACGTTGCAAACTCTCAATGGGCACATCTACTTTGTGCCCATTTCTTCTGTCAAGACCCTTTCGTTGGCGTTCGTTGTGCCTGTTGGATCCGCGAACGAAAAACCTGAAGAAGCAGGAGTGGCTCACCTAATCGAACATGCTTCGTTCAAGGGGACAAAGCGCTTCGATGAATTCAGTCTGAAATTCAGCCTGGAAGTTGTAGGGGGAAGCCTGAACGCGTTCACCACAAAAGACTTTACGGTCTACCTGGCGAAGGTACCTTACAGTCATCACGAGAAGGCGATAGAGGTTCTGGCAGACATCGTTTTCCAGCCCCTTTTTGACGAAAAGGCTATCGCGCTTGAAAAATCGGTTATAATTGAAGAAATAAAAACTTACCACGAAGATCATGAAAGCAGAGTTCAGGATTTATTTGCTGAAAGTTATCTCGAAGAGCCGTACTCAAGGCCAGTCAGTGGCTATATAGAAACTGTGGAAAAACTGACCAGGGAGAAGGTTCTTGAGTTTCACAACGATCATTATGGAAATGTAGACGTTGTTGTGGTGGGCAAGGTTACCAGAAGCGTTCTGGAGAAATTGAAAAAAGTGATTGAATCGTACAACAAAACGGTCGATTCGCCAGATCCAAAGGTTCGTTTCAAGTCGGAAAGTATCAGCTGTGAGGAGAGGAACGATCTAACACAGATTCATTTGATCGGTGGGACGCGCCTTGACTTCGGGATACTGAGTGAAGACTATCCTGCTTTCATGGTTCTGAGCACGTTGCTTGGAAGCGGAATGAGTTCTGTTCTGTTCACAAAAATCAGAGAAGAGCAGGGGCTCGTGTACGACGTGGAGTTGTTCAACAACCTTTGGAGCGATGTGGGTATCTTCGCGATCTATGCGTGTACCAGTCTGGATAAGCTCGAGAGGTACGTTGGGGAACTGAGAAAAATAATGCAAGGAGACATCACGAAGGATCAATTTGAATACGGAAAACAACGGTTGATGGGTAAGCTTCAGATGATAACTGAAAGCGTTTCGGGCATTTTCGGTTACCTTGTCGAGTTCCTCATCACGAGGAGTAAGCCGGTGGTCCTGGACGATATGTTGAAAAAGATAGATGCAGTAACGCTGAGACGTGTGAGAGACCTGTGGAAACAGATCTGCGAGAAGCCCTGGCATTGGGCGTGTGTGGTACCTTTCGAAAACAGGAAAAACGTGGTGAATGTACTTGGAGGCTGAAGTAGGTCAGTGTGTTTTGAAGAACGTTGTTTCGCTCACAGGTTTAGAAATATCGCTTGAAACGATCACAGATCGGAACGGCTCGATCGTTGTAAAAGCTGGAGAGAGGATCACGCCAGAGAAGATTGAGCTTTTGAAGAGCAACGGTGTGAACAAAATATGGGTCAAAGTGGAAGAGGTGTTACCACCACTGGTTGATGTCAGAAAAATAGATGAAGCCAAAGAACAAATACAACAAGTCTTCGACACCGTTGCCACAAAGCTCAGGATAGAGACTGAACAGGTCTGGAGAGTTTCGCAGACTGTTTTGAACGACATAGTGAGAAACTACGGTGATAAAATATCGTTGGTTTTCCTCGTTCAGCAGACGGACGAGGACTACACCTATACCCACGAGGTTCACGTCAGTATGATCAGCTCTCTCGTTGGTTTGGAAATGGGTTTGAAGCTGGAAGAACTTTCCCATCTCGCTTTTTCCGCGATGATACACGATGTAGGCAAAGCGTTGGTTCCAAAAGAGATCTTGCTCGCATCGAGGAAATTGACACCGGAAGAATTCGAAATCATGAAAAAGCACGTTGCGTTCGGTGAGAGAATATGCCGACAATCTGGTCTGAACGACGAACGTGTCATCAGCAGTGTGAGGGATCATCACGAAAAGCTCGACGGCTCAGGTTACCTCTCAGGCTTATCGGACCGGCAGATAAGCCTGTTCGCTCGCATCGTGAGTGTTGTCGACATTTATGACGCTCTCGTTTCGAACAGGTCTTACAAGCCTTCGTGGACGCCCTACAAGGCTATGACAGAGATCATTAGACTCGCTTCACTGAACAAACTCGACGCAAAAGTGGTGAAGAGCATGGTCTCATTGTTGGGACTCTACCCGATAGGCACAACTGTTGTGTTGAACGAAGGTACAAAGGCGATCGTTGTTGGTGTGAACAGAAGGAATCCTTTAAGGCCCATTGTTCAGATTGAGAACGGTGAAACGATAGATCTGACGGAAGAGAAAAATTTGAGAGTAGTTTCGGTCCTTGAATGAAAACTCAGGGGGTGATTCTGTGGATCTGAAGAGCAAGTTGAATCAGGATCTGAAAGAAGCCATGAAAGCAAAGGATGAGGTGAAACTCAGAACGGTCAGGATGCTTCTGGCCGCGATCAAGAATTTTGAAGTCGAGAAAATGCGTCCAGCCACGGACGAAGAGATCCTTCAGATCATGTCAAAAGAGATAAAGAAAAGACAAGAAGCAATTGAGATGTACGAAAAGGGGAACAGACAGGACCTGGCGCAGGCGGAGAGACTCGAAGTTCAGATCATACAGTCTTACATGCCTCAACAGCTGAGTGAGGAAGAGATAAGAGAACTTGCGAAAAGGATCATAGCTGAGCTCGGTTTATCCAGTCCGAAAGACGTGGGTACAGCCATGAAAGCCATCATGCCACACGTAAAGGGTAGGGCGGATGGAAAACTCGTGAACAGAATAGTTTCGGAACTTCTCGGTGGGAGCTGAGAAATCGGTGGACACGATCGTTGCCATAGCGAGTCCGCGGGGCATTGGGGCCATTTCCATCGTTCGCTTGAGTGGTCCTGAATCCTGGCGGATTTGCCTCCGAGCGCTGAAAACTGTTCCAGACCGTGTTGAACCGCGCAAAGTTTATCACAATTTCATCCTGGATGACGACAACGAAGTGCTGGACGAAGTGCTCGTCCTCTTCTACAAAGCCCCGCACTCCTACACTGGCGAAGACATGGTCGAAGTGATGTGCCACGGTGGTCCCATAGTGACACAACTGGTTTTAGAGAGGTTCGTCAAACTCGGTGCAAGGCTCGCAGAACCTGGAGAATTCACCAAGAGGGCCTTCCTCAACGGGAAGATGGATTTGACGAAGGCTGAATCGGTTAAACAGATCGTGGAAGCCACGTCGAAGACGGCTGTCAAGATCGCGGCGGCGAACCTTTCGGGAAGGTTGGCAGGTTTCGTTGAGGATCTTCGCCAGGATGTGTTGCGCGTTCTGGCACACATCGAAGTCGAGTTCGACTATCCAGACGAGGTCTTCACAGAACCCGAATTCTTGAGACAGGAATTGAAGAATTTACTGGAACGCGTTGACGATTCTTTGAAGAATGCAGACAGCCGGCTCGCCGTTTCCAGAGGGCTAAGGATCGTCATTGTGGGTAAGCCCAACGTTGGTAAATCGACCCTGTTGAACACACTTTTGAACGAAGAAAGGGCCATCGTGACGGAAGTTCCAGGAACCACGAGGGACGTCATCGAAGCTTTCACAACGATCAGAGGGATCACTTTCACTTTGATAGACACTGCCGGCATCAGAGAAACCCAGGACAGAGTGGAAAAAATCGGTGTAGAGAGGGCAATAAGTGCTGCCAGTACGGCGGATCTGATCCTCTTCGTTCTGGATGCCAGTGCCCCACTCGATGAGGACGATTTGAAGATACTGCAACTCATAAAGAACAAACGGTATCTCGTTGTTGTCAACAAGATCGATGTCATCGACAGAATAGATTTGGATCAGCTGAAGAATACTTTGGGGACAAACGCACGTGTGTTGGTGATTTCGGCGCTGAAAAGAGAGGGCATCGAAAAGTTGGAAGAAGAAATCATAAGGCAGGTCCAAGATCTACTTGAAAACGTCGACGGTTACGTGTCAACAACCAGACAGTACGAACTTCTTCTGTCCTGTAAATCGAACCTGAATGGAGCGATAGAAGAACTGGAGAAAGGAAGGCTCGATGCAGCTGCAGAAAGATTGAGAAAGTGCCTCGAAGCACTGGATTCACTGCTCGGAAGAGAGTACAGAATCGATCTCATCGAACGAATGTTTAGCGATTTCTGCGTTGGCAAATGAAAAGGGGGCTTGCGCCCCCTCTGGACTCACTTGACTTTTTCCTTCAGAACCTTGCCAGGTCTGAACTTCGGGACTTTTCTTGCGGGAATCGTGATCGGCTTCTTCGTCTGTGGGTTGACGCCTTTCCTCTGAGCCGCCTTGCGGACTTCGAAGCTTCCAAAGCCGACGAGCTGGACCTTTTCTCCTTTTGCAAGAGCTTCGGTGATAGCATCGAGCATTGTGTCAACTACTTTCTTGACATCCTTCTTCTTCAGTCCCGCTTTTTTCGCGACCTTGTCGACAAGTTCTTTCTTGTTCATCCTTCAACCCCCCTCCTTACAGCAATTTCGGGAGATGAGATCTCCCTCTTGCTTGTATAATAACACTTTTGGATGGATCATTTCAAGTGGGTTCAGAATTACAGGGAGAAAGGGAGGGGTGAGACGAAGAGAAAGCCGATGTGAACGAGGATCAGAGAAAGATATTGAAAGTTCCTGGCCATTTTTCTGACTTATCAGCGATTCTGAACCGATATTCGGCAATTTTATGGTATCATTAAGTGAAAAAATTTGTGAGGAGGTATCGCGATGAAGTACCTGGTAATCCTGTCAGTCCTGGTTGGCACGTTACTCCTCGGGGTCACACAGTTCATTCCGGCAACGTACGATTTTGTGCTACTCGCAACAGACAATGCGAAACACTACGACCAACTTAAGAAGATTCCCCTGTTCGATACTTTCATCAATGGTCTTGGCATCGAACCCATGGTCCAGGGTATGGTGGCGAGTCAACTGGTCAAATACGGGGTGAAGATGGATCAATTCAACGAACTGCTCTCGAACCAAGTTTTAGTAGTCCAGAGAGGCGAGAACTTTTTCGTCGCCTTGGGTCCAGCGAAAGAAGCAGAAAAGCTGGTCAAAGCAATAAGTGACCTCCTTGGAAAAGATGTCTGGGTGGGCGCTCAAAAGTCGTACTTGTTTGTTTCCAACAACAAGGATTTTGCTGGTGAATGTCTGAAGGGTGGAGGGAACGTTGCGGCGGATATAATGAAATACTTCGATGATGCCACTGTGTGGGCGGTTGGTTACTCGCCCAGGTTCGTGCAGGGCGAGGCAGAGTTTGAATCGGTCCTCGTCGTCAGAGTCGAACCAGACAAGATGAGTGGTTTTATCAAGTGGAAGGCGAAAAATGAGGCTGCGAAAAAGATCGTTGCAGAGGCGACACCAGACAGATCGTACCGTCTGCACGAAGATCCAAACCTTTCGGGTGAGATCTTCGTATTTTCTAACGTCCAGAGCGCCAGAACTGTGAAAGCAGTTCTCGAGCAGATGTCCACTGGTTTGACCGAATCGGCATTGAGTTCCGTCGGACAGATTTTCGGAATATCGGCTGAGCCAAAAAATGTGGTACGGGAAATTCTGGCCCTTTCTGAAAAGGTTTCAGGTAAGATGGCTGCGTCGATTGGTGTTGGAAAATTCCTGCAGAGCTTATTTGAAACGCAGTCTGCAACCGCAACCGTGGAGCCATCTTTCTACGTTGTGGCGGAGGCTCGAACGACGCCTTCGGAGATAGCGAAGATTCTCGGGCGCGGTGAAGTTTCCGGTGAAGAACTGAAGATCGACAATCTCATCATCAGATGCGAAGGAAACTACCTCAAGATTTTTAGCCAGGCTAAAGGTGAAAAGGGAAGATCTCTTGAGAAAGCGCTGAAACTCTTCGATCCTGTCAAGCATTCGCTGTTTGCCTTCATCGATTTTGCTCCCATCGTTGAGAGTCTTCTTGGAGTCAGTTCACAATCGGTGTTTGTGGCTGTTGGTACGATCGCTGACAGCAGTTATACTACAGATTGGTACATCAAGTGAGGGAGGTGCGCTGATGAGCAAAAAGTTTGTGTACTTCTTCGCCAACGGCGTGGCAGAAGGGAACGCCGAGATGAAGGACATCCTCGGCGGAAAAGGTGCAAACCTCGCCGAGATGACCAACCTCGGTATACCAGTACCACCCGGGTTCACGATTTCTGCCGAGGTGTGCAGGTATTACTATCAGCATGGTCGAACCTATCCTGAAGGTTTGAAGGAAGAAGTAGAACGGGCCATGAAGAGGCTCGAGCAAGTTACGGGCAAAGGCTTCGGTGATCCCGATCGACCGTTGCTTGTCTCCGTCAGGTCCGGTGCGGCTATATCCATGCCGGGCATGATGGACACGATACTCAACCTTGGCTTGAACGATGAAACTGTGAACGGGCTGATCAAAATGACAAACAACCCCAGATTTGCTTACGATGCTTACAGAAGGTTTCTGCAGATGTTCGGCGATACCGCACTCGGTATACCGAGGAGCAAATTCGACAACGCGCTCGAGGAGATGAAGAGAAGGAAAGGTGTAAAGCTCGATATCGAACTCGATGCGGAAGATTTGAAGCAACTGGTCGAGATTTACAAGAAGGTGTACGAAGAAGAGGGGAAGAAATTCCCACAGGATGTTCACGAACAGCTGTGGCTCGCCATCGATGCGGTGTTCAGGAGCTGGATGAGCGAGAGGGCTGTGAAGTACAGAGAGATCAACAACATAAGGGAAGACGAGTTGCTCGGAACGGCGGTCAACGTGGTCGCGATGGTTTTTGGAAACATGGGTGAACGTTCTGGAACGGGTGTTGCTTTCACACGCAACCCGAACACGGGAGAGAAAGAAGTCTACGGAGAATTCCTGCAGAACGCACAGGGTGAGGATGTCGTTGCAGGTATCAGAACACCGGTTCCTCTTGAAGAATTGAAGCGCTTGATGCCAGAGGTGTACAGAGAGCTCATCGCCATCATGGATAGACTCGAGAGACACTACAAGGACATGCAGGACATCGAGTTCACCGTGGAGGAAGGCAAACTCTACATGTTGCAAACCAGAAGCGGTAAGAGAACCTCCAGGGCTGCCATCAAGATCGCCGTGGACATGGCGAAGGAAGGTATAATCACCAAAGAAGAAGCCGTACTACGCGTTAAACCTGAGGATATAGAGCGGGTCCTGCATCCTCGTTTCGATGAGAAGGCGCGAGCAAAAGCGAAAGTGATAGCCAAAGGTTTGCCCGCTTCACCTGGTGCAGCCACAGGTGTCGTGGTCTTCGACGCAAAGAAAGCCGAAGAAATGGGAAGAAACGGTGAAAAGGTCATACTCGTGAGGCCGGAGACGAGCCCAGAGGACGTCGGTGGCATGGCTTTCGCTCAGGGTATCCTCACTTCGAGGGGTGGAATGACGTCACACGCGGCCGTTGTGGCAAGGGGAATGGGTAAACCTGCGGTCGTCGGAGCGGAAATGATTGAGGTGAAAGACGAAGAAGGGTTCTTCAGGGTGAACGACGTGGTAGTGAAAGAAGGCGAATGGATCTCCATAGATGGTGCCACAGGAGAAGTGCTGCTGGGTAAGATCGAAACGATCAAACCCGTGGGTCTCGAAGGTGAAGTGGCTGAACTGCTCAAGTGGGCCGACGAGATCAGACGACTCGGCGTGCGTGCGAACGCAGACATCCCGAGGGATGCAGAAGTTGCGAGAAAGTTCGGGGCAGAAGGCATCGGTCTGTGCAGAACTGAGCACATGTTCTTCGAAGCGGACAGGATACCGAAGATGCGCAGGATGATCGTAGCGAAGACGAAGGAAGAAAGAGAAAAAGCTTTGAACGAGCTGTTGCCACTGCAGAAGGAAGATTTCAAAGGTTTGTTCAAAGCCATGGCTGGCTATCCGGTCACCATAAGGCTCATAGACCCGCCACTCCACGAGTTCTTACCACACGACGATGAGCAGATCGAAGAAACGGCGAAGGAACTTGGTATCTCGCCGAGTGAGTTGAAAGATATCGTGAGATCTCTCAGCGAACTGAACCCGATGCTTGGTCACCGTGGCTGTAGGCTCACCATCACTTATCCAGAAATTGCGATCATGCAAACCAAAGCCATCATCGGCGCCGCGATAGAGTTGAAGAAGGAGACGGGCATGGAAGTCGTGCCAGAAATCATGATCCCTCTCGTTGGACACGTGAACGAGATCGCGTTCTTGAAGAAGATCATCAAGGAAGTCGCCGACAAAATGATACAAGAATCCGGTGTCAAGATCGAATACAAAATAGGTACAATGATCGAAGTTCCACGCGCATGCGTTACGGCCGACGAGATAGCAAAGGAAGCGGAGTTCTTCAGCTTCGGAACGAACGATCTGACACAGATGACCTTTGCCTTCAGCCGCGATGACGTTGGTAAATTCTTGCCAGAGTATCTGGAAAAGGGCATTCTGGAACACGATCCGTTCAAGACACTCGATTATGAAGGTGTCGGAGCACTCGTCGAGATGGGCACAAAGAAAGGAAAGCAGGCAAGGCCCAATCTCAAAGTGGGTGTCTGTGGAGAACACGGAGGAGATCCAAGATCGATTCACTTCTTCCACAGGGCCGGTCTCGACTATGTGAGCTGTTCACCTTACAGGGTTCCTGTAGCGAGGCTGGCAGCGGCTCAGGCTGTCCTCATCTACGATAAGAAACTCGCAAAGAAGGCGGAGTGATCTTCTAAGGGGGCCACACGGCCCCCATTCTGTTCGTATGGAGCACTATTACTCCGAAAAGCCCAGGAGCGAGTTGAGAGTTAAAACAGCCGTATTGAAATTGAAGAATGGAGCGGTGTATCAATTCCAGACTCCATCTGGAGTTTTCAGCTTTGGAGAGATCGATAAGGCTACGCGCATTCTCATCGAGCACTGTCACCTTGATGGCAGGAAGTTGCTGGACCTTGGGTGTGGTTATGGAGTGATCGGAATCGTTCTGAAGGCGGAACATCCAGACCTGGAGGTATACATGAGCGATATCAATGAAAGGGCCGTGGAATTTGCGAAGATAAATGCGAGGAAGAACAACGTCGATGTTGTGATAAGACAGGGAGCATTCTTTGATCCCTGGAAAGACGAAAAATTCGATGTGGTTTTGATGAACCCCCCACTCGCTGCGGGAAAAGAAGTTGTGCTTCGATTGATCAGAGAATCTTTCGAACATTTGAACTACGGTGGTTCCCTCCAGGTAGTTGCGTACCACAACAAAGGTGGTTCTTACGTCAAGAGGGCCATGCAGGAAATCTTCGGGAATGTCGAAGACATTTATAAAGAAGGTGGCATAAGGATATACAAATCTGTGAAGGTGACGCAGCAGTGATCGAGCTCAGAGATATTCACTTCAGTTACGGTGAAGGATTTGCTTTGAAAGGCATCACCCTGGCAGTGGAAGAAGGTTCTTTCAATCTCTTGGTGGGGGCCAACGGATCTGGGAAGACGACGTTGCTGAAAATAATTGCTGGGTTGCTTCCCGTCAGGTCGGGTACCATAATTATAGATGGAAGGATCGTAACGGATGCGGATTTGAGAGAACTTTGCTGTTACGTTCTCCACAATCCCTTCGAACAGATCGTAGGTTCGACCGTTGAAGAAGACCTCGCGTTCGGCCTCGAAAATTTGGGATTGAGAAGCGAAGAAATTCGAGAGAACATAGAAGCGGCGTTGAAGATGTTTCAGCTTTCTGAAGTGAGACACGCAAATCCGTTCGTACTTTCAGGTGGACTCGCTCAAAAGCTCGTCATAGCTTCTCTTTATTTGTTAAAACCGGAAATCTTTCTTCTGGACGAACCCACATCGATGCTGGATGATCTCGGTGTGGAAGAGCTGCTGGAAGCCCTTCGTGAACTGAAGCAACTCGGTAAAACGATCTTCGTTTCGACGCACGAACCGAGGATCTTTTTTGATCTTGCCACATCGGTGATACACATGAGCGATGGAACCATTGACTTTCACGGTGGAATCCATGAATTTCTCGAGAGAAGATTCGAAGATGTTGAATGCTGAGCTGAGATTGATCGATGTAACGTTCGGATACGAAGATGGTAAAAAGCTTTTCGACCGGTTGAACGTTCGAGTCAGAAGCGGTCAGCTTCTGCTCGTTCAGGGTCCGAACGGAAGCGGCAAGTCCACCTTACTGAAGCTCATCGCTGGACTTCTCAAACCTCAATCCGGCTCGATACTGTTGGATGAGATTCCCGTGAGCGATGTTGGCTTCAGCAGAATCGGTTATGTCATGCAGAGGGCTGAGGATCAATTCTTTTGCGAAACAGTTTTCGATGAAATCGCTTTCTCCGCCAGGAATTTCGGTCTGGATAGGATCGCCGAGCGAGTGAAGGAAGCAGTCTACTCGGTGGGTTTAACGGAAGATGTCCTCAGCAAAAGCCCGTTTCAACTTTCAGACGGAGAAGCGAGACGCGTTGCGATAGCGTGTGCTTTAGTACACGAACCGTTGCTTATACTGTTCGATGAACCGTTGATAGGTCTGGACAGAGCTGGGAAAGAAATTGTACGCCAGATTTTGAAGGATCAAAAGGGAAGAGGAAAAATCCTGGTCGTGACGAGTCATCGCTTTGGTAGTCTTTTCGAACTGGCCGACGTAGTATTGAGACTTTGATCGTGGTCAATTTTGGAGTATACTTTATAAATGTAAAAGCACTCTTGGGGGGTGTGAAGGAATGAGAAAGTTCTTGCTGGTACTGTTCCTGGCCGTCGCGGCACTGATCTTCGCAGAAGTCAAGAACCCGGACACCATCATTACGCTCACGATCGGTGAACCTGACACACTCGATCCACACTATGCGTACGACACCGCGAGTGGAGAAGTACTGACGCAGATCTATGAGTGTCTGATTGCGTACGTCGGTTCCAGCGTCATAGAAATGGAGCCAAGGCTTGCCACAGCTGTTCCAAGTCTTGAGAACGGGCTCATCAAAGACGGTGGAAAAACGTACGTGTTTCCGATCAGGAAGGGTGTCAAGTTCCACAACGGTGCAATCTTGACCCCTGAGGACGTAGAATACAGCTTCGAGCGTGGCCTACTCTTCGATCCAGCCGGTGGACCGATGTGGATGCTCTGGGAGGCATTGTTTGAGGTTTACTCGCTGGATGAGTTTGTCGAGAAAATCGTGGGTAAACCACTCAGCGAAATACTCGATCCTGCAACGAAGGAGCCCCTTCCGGAATATCGCGAAGCGTTGATCAAGGTTTACACCGATTACATCGATCCAGCGATCGAAGTCGATGGTGACAGTGTGGTGTTCAAGCTCTCAAGACCATTTGGACCATTTTTGTCCATCCTCTGCGGTTATTCAACGTGGAGCATGATCTTGAACAAACAGTGGGCGATCGAGCAGGGCTGCTGGGACGGTAAACCGGACACCTGGTGGAAATACTGGGACCTTCCAAAAGAAGAGTCACCGCTCTACGCAAAAGCTATGGGAACAGGTCCATTCAAGCTCGTAGAGTGGGATAGAGCACAGATGAGGGTCGTTCTGGAAAAGTTCGATGGTTACTGGAGAGGTCCCGCCAAGATCAAGAGGGTTGTCATTCAAACGATCGAAGAATGGTCCACAAGAAGGGCGATGCTTGAGAAAGGTGACGCTGACTTCGTCGCTGTGCCCGCACAGTATCTGCCTCAGGTTGAAAACATGCCTGGTGTTGTCATAACGAAAGGACTCCCAGTCATAAGCATCACATCCTTGCACTTCAACTGGAACGTGAAACCTGATAGCAAGTACATCGGCTCTGGAAAACTGGATGGCAACGGAATACCACCAGACTTCTTCAGCGACGAACACGTCAGAAGGGCGTTCGCCTACGTTATAAACTACGACGCCGTGATCAAGGACGTTCTCCGTGGTCTTGGTAGCAGGGTGCCCGCCGACCTGCCGAGCAGTTTGCTGGGTTACGATCCAAACCTGCCGAAGTTTGAGTTCAGCATCGCTAAAGCGACTGAGGAGTTCAAGAAGGCGTGGAACGGTGAGGTGTGGAAGAAAGGATTCAAGCTCACCCTGCTGTACAACACGGGTAACGAGGCGAGAAGAACGGTTGCCGAGATGATCAAGACTTACGTTGAAATGATCAACCCGAAGTTCAAGATCGAGGTGCGCGGTGAGCAGTGGCCGACTTACCTGACGTCTTACAAGCAAGGCTATCTGCCAGCGTTCATCATAGGCTGGCTTGCGGATTATCCAGATCCCCACAACTTCATACAGACCTACTATCACTCGGCTGGAACCTACGGTTTTGCCCAGGGCGAAAACTTCAAGAAGTTCGTATCAACACCCACGCCAGAACTCGGCGGAAAGAGCTGTAACGAACTGATCGAGCAGGCTGCAATCGAAACGGATCCAAAGGTCAGAACTGAAATCTACAGGAAGGTGCAGCAGTTTGCAATCAACCATGTGCTCGGTGTGGCTCTCTACGAACCTCAGAGCTTGAACGTGAGAAGAAGCTGGGTCAAAGGTTGGTACTACAACCCGATGATGCCAGGCGCCGCAGATTACTACTCGCTCTGGAAGGAAGAGTGAGAGGAGGAATTGAAAACCCGGGCACTGCGCCCGGGTTTTTTATTTTGCAAAGTGACAGGCGACCCAGTGGCCCGGGGTGATCTCTCTCAGCTCGGGTTCCTGTTCCGAGCAGATCTGCTGGGCTATGTAACAGCGCGTGTGGAACCTGCAACCGGACGGGGGATTGACGGGACTTGGCACGTCGCCTTTCAGGATGATTCTCTCTTTCTTGATGTTGGGATTGGGTATCGGAATGGCGCTCATGAGTGCTTTCGTGTACGGATGCAGTGGATTGTCGAACAAATCCTTCTTCGAAGCCATTTCAACGATCTTTCCGAGGTACATGACGATGATCCTGTCGCTCACGTACTTTATCACGGCAAGATCGTGCGAGATGAACAGGTACGTCAGCTTGTGCTCATGCTGAAGGTCTTTCATCAAGTTGATGATCTGCGATCTTATCGAAACGTCCAGAGCCGAAACTGCTTCATCGGCGATTACGAGTTTCGGAGAAAGTGCGAGAGCTCTGGCGATACCGATCCTCTGTCTTTGGCCACCGGAGAATTCGTGTGGAAATCGGTACATGTAATCGCCACTTATGCCAACGTCCTCGAGAACAGAACGCACTTTGTTCACGAGTTCTTTCTCGTTTCTGACAAGCTTGTGAACTGCTGGGCCCTCCCCAACGATCGACTTTATCCGAAGCCTTGGATTGAGCGAGCTGTAGGGATCCTGGAAGACTATCTGAACGTTCTTTCTGAACTGCTTGCGTTTTTCGTCGATATCGCTGAGCAACAGAGAATAGAATTTGGCGGTCGAAGATTTCGCTTCGTCGAAAAAAAGCTGGGCGTAGGTTCTGTCCACACCATCGAGTGACTTTATTACAGCATCTTTCGAACCGAATTCCTTCAACAGCGCTTTGAACCTATCCACATAGGTCTTTTTTATGTAGGATCGGGCACGCAGCAATGGCATGAAGAAATATGTCGTATCCTCATCGCCGATGATGATCCTACCCGAGGTCGGCTCGTACAGTCTCAGCAGAACCATGCCGATCGTTGTTTTTCCACAGCCGGATTCTCCGACCAGCCCAACGGTTTCACCTTCGTTGATCTCGAAGGATACCCCATCCACGGCCTTGACCCAACCCACGATGCGTTTGAAAACGCCAGCCCTTATGGGGAAGTACTTCACCAGGTTTTCCACCTTGAGGATCGTGCTCATACGAACTCACCAACCTTCTTCATTTTTGCTTCGACCACCTTTTGCCAGAAGAAGCACCTCACCGTGTGGTTCTCTCCGACTTCCACGAGTTCTGGTTCTTCCCTTGTGCATCTTTCTTCTCTGAATTCACATCGTGGATGAAATTTACACCCGGGCGGAAAGTGCAAGGGATCTGGAACCACACCTGGAATGTTGTACAGACGCGTCTGTTCTATGTCCAGTCTCGGGATAGCGTGCAACAATCCCCACGTGTACGGATGTTTCGGGTCGTTGAATAGTGTTCTGACATCGGCGTATTCGACCACCTTCCCAGCGTACATGACCACAACTCTGTCAGCGTTTTCCGCAATGAGTCCCAGATCGTGCGTGATCAACATGATCGCCATTCCGTATTCTTTTTGAAGTTGTTTCATGAGCTCCATGATCTGAGCTTGGATCGTGACGTCGAGTGCCGTAGTTGGTTCATCCGCAATCAGAACTTTTGGTTTGCAGGACAGCGCCATCGCTATCATCGCACGCTGCCTCATGCCTCCAGAGAGTTCGTGCGGGTACTGATCCACCCTCTTTTCCGGTTCTGGTATACCCACCTTTCTCAGCAGATCTATGGCCATGGCTCTTGCATTTTTCTCATCGAGTCTCTGATGGAGCATGATCGCTTCCATGATCTGTTCACCGATGGTGAACACAGGGTTCAGAGCCACCATGGGTTCTTGAAAGATGATGGCTATGTCTTTTCCTCTGATTCTTCTCATTTCCTGTTCGTCTATCTTGGTCAAATCGACTCCGTCGAGCAGGACTTGCCCATCGACGATTTTTCCTTTCTCGTCGAGTATTCTCAGAATGGACAGTGCCGTTACGCTCTTTCCACATCCAGATTCCCCGACTATCCCGAGCGTTTCTCCCTGATACACGTCGAAATCGACCCCGTCCACCGCTTTCACTATGCCATCTTCCGTGTAGAAGTAAGTCTTCAATCCTTTGACACTCAGAATCGGTTTTCTCTCCATCTCGCTCACCCTCTCAAGCGTGGGTCGAACGCGTCTCTGAGAGCATCACCAACGAGGTTCCACGCGAGCACGAACAGGACCATCGCTGTGCCTGGATACACGATGGCGTACCAGTACTTCAAAGCCTCACCCGAAGCTCCAAGCATCCAGTTTCGCGCAAAGTTCAACAGCGCTCCCCAATCTGCGTAACCGACCGGTGCCCCAAGGCCAAGGAAGCTGAGTGCTGCAGCGGTTATTACCAGAGAGCCTATTCTCATAGTGGCCTGTATGAGCACAGGGAATATAGTGTTGGGAAGTATGTGTTTCGTTATAACAAAGAAGTCGCTCACTCCGAGGGCCCTGGCGGCGAGCACGTACTGTTCTTCTCTTGCCTGAAGTATGTTCGCTCTGATGAGCCTCGCCGTACCCATCCAGCCGAAAATTATGAGCGAGATCATGACTTTATCGAGTCCCATACCCAGGAACGCCGTCAGGACGATCGCAGCCAGTATGTAAGGGATGGACAAGAAGACATCCGTGATTCTCATCAGAACTTCATCGATCCAACCTCCGAAATAACCGGCGATCGATCCTATGACCAGTCCCACCAGAGTCGATGTGAGCGTCACCACCAGACCAACTTTGAACGCGGTTCTTGTTCCCCACACAACACCATAGAAGATGTCACGACCATCTATGATTCCGAACGGGTGACCTTTCGTTGGGGGTTGCGGTGTTTTGTCCCACGTCACGATCGGTATCATGTACGGATCGTAAGACTGTGGAGGACATATGAGTGGTGCAAATACGGCGACCAACGTGAAGAAAATCAGCAGTGCAAATCCGAGCACGGCTGATGGATTTCTCAAAATCCTCCTCAGCATCCTTTTGGTCTCGACTCTCATATTCTTTCCCCCTCAACCAAGCCTGACGCGTGGGTCCACAGTGGCGTACAGTATGTCTATAACGAGGTTCCCTATGACCAGTATCAGGGAGTAGAAGAGCGCTGAGGCCATGATCGAAGCGTAATCGAGCTGCGTCGCAGCCGTCGCCGTGAAACTACCCATACCGGTCCTGTTGAAGACCATTTCAACTATGACCGTACCCGCGAACAGTTGTATGACCATACCTCCACCCACTGTGATCACAGGTATCATCGCATTTCTTCGTGCGTGTTTGTTTATCACCACACGTTCTGCCAATCCCTTGGCTCGCGCTGTTCTTATGTACTCCTTCGTCAGGACTTCGAGCATGCTCGAACGTGTGATCCTCAACAGGTATGCCCACCACAGCCAAGACAGCGTCAAGATGGGAGCCACAAGATGACGAAGCGCATCGACGAAGACATCGAACCTACCGTTGAGGAGCGCATCTATAGTGACGAGCGAGGTGAACCGCCTGAATTCGGGAGATTTCACAACTTGGTCTGCCCAGAAGCTGAGATTACCTGGTGGAAACCAGCCAAGCACGCTGTAAAAGATCATGAGTACGATGAGTCCAAAAACAAAATCCGGAAAGCTCCATCCAACGACGGCGAAAATCCTCACAAAATGATCCAGAAACTTGTCTCGGTTGACAGCCGCTATCACGCCGAGCCATACTCCAACGAAGACGACCGGAACGATCGAATAAAGGGCCAGTTCCACTGTCCACGGAAGTCTGCTCAGTATCGCGTCCTTCACAGGCTGTTTGCCAACCAAGGACCAGCCGAGATCCCCTTGGAGGGTGTTCTTGAGCCATTTGATGTAGCGAATCATCATCGGATCGTTCAATCCGTATTTCTGTTTTATCTTTTCAAGTTGTACAGGTGTCAGCTTGTCCAGCACGCCAGGATTAACATAGGCTGCCAGCAGTCTGTCTGGACCAAGGCTCTGGATCATTCCAAAAATGATCAGCGACAACCCAAAGAGTATCAGCGGCAACAGGAGCAACCTTCTGATGATGTAAGTGAGCAATCGGATCACCTCCAGGGTACACTGTAACGCTACCAAGAGACATTTTACCAGAAAGGAAATCTGCAAGAAAATCTGAAAAACAAGAAGAGAAAAGGTGTACAGGAGAGTTATTCGCCATTTCGGACTCACAGTTATGAAAAGATTCCGTTTTCGGTTAAAAGTAGCGAAAGCAGGCCTTTGACTGCGGGAGTGTGAAAGTGTAAAATAATCACAGTATTCAGTTGCTGGACTTCTCAACACTCGCTGAATCGGAGGGAAGAATTCGTGGAAGCACTGGTACAAACTTTCACCGTGGGCATGAGGATCAGTCTTCTGCCGTTCAACCTCTTTCTCATATTTGTTGGTACCATCTGGGGCTTGATCTTTGGTTGTATCCCGGGTTTGACAGCCACCATGGGTGTTGCACTCGCGATACCACTCACGTACGGAATGAGTCCCTTTTCGGGGTTGATACTCCTTTCCAGCATTTACATTGGTGCCATATCGGGTGGATTCATATCCGCGGCGCTTCTGAACATGCCAGGTACCCCCTCCTCCATAGCCACGACCTTTGATGCCTATCCCATGGCTCAAAAAGGAAAAGCTTCTTTGGCACTCGCGCTGGGTTTGATGAGTTCTTTCTTCGGTGGTCTTGTGGCAGTCTTTCTCATGATAGTTGCGACCTATGGCCTGGCACAGCTGGCGTTGAAGTTTGGACCGTTCGAATACTTCGCGCTCGGTCTGCTCGCGTTCGCAGGTTGCATAGGAATGATGGGAGGCAGCATCATAAAGAGCGGTCTCAGTGTTGTTCTCGGCTTGCTACTGGCGACGATGGGTTCAGACATGCTGACGGGAGTCAAGAGGCTCACGTTCAACGTTCCGGATCTGGTTGCGGGCATAGACATTCTACCGCTGCTGGTTGGTCTGTTCGGAATCTCTGAGATATTCGTCGCGATAGAAAAAAGGTATCAAAACGTCGTACCCCCAGAGGCAAGGAAGGCGAAGATGGGATTCAAGGCTGTTGCCGAAGCCGTTCGGTTGATATTCTCACAACCTGTGAACTACGTTAGATCCCTCATTATAGGTTTTGTGATAGGGGTTTTTCCTGGTGTGGGTGGAGCCACATCGAGCGTTGTTGCTTACGGTTTGGCAAGGAGTGGCTCGAAGCATCCCGAAGAGTTCGGTAAAGGAAATCCTGAAGGTGTGATTGCCTCCGAGGTTGCGAACAATGCGACGATAGCCGGCGCACTGGTTCCCCTGCTCGCACTCGGTATACCAGGTGATTCCGTCACAGCGATGATGATAGGTGGCTTCATGATACACGGTTTGTTTCCTGGCCCTCTGCTGTTCAGAGACAAGCCCGAATACGCTTACACAATTTTCGCCGCCCAGATCATCGGCAATCTGATGATGGTTCTGCTTGGAATTCTGCTGATGAGGTTTTTCATCTACACGCTCAGTATCAGATCGTACTACCTGCTACCCATCGTCGCTCTGTCGATGGTCATAGGGGCGTTCGGACTCTACAACAGGGTGTTCGACATATGGATAAGCTTGTTCTTCGGATTCATCGGTTATCTTTTGAGAAAGATCGATTTCCCGCTTGTACCGCTCATCACAGCGTTCGTTCTCGGACCGATCGTGGAAAAGAATCTGAGACAAGGTCTGGCGTTTTCAGATGGAAGCATGATGCCTTTGTTCACGAGGCCCATATCCCTGACGCTTTTCATCGGAGCCGTAGTTCTGTTCCTGGTTGGAATCTACATCAACAGGAAGGGTGCCAGAAGAGAAAGAGCGTAAAGGAGGTGTGTTCATGAGAAAGCTGTTTCTCACTTTAGTGTTCGTGACACTCTGTGTGGTTTTGTTCGCCGAAACCGAGCGTTACCCAGCAAGGCCCGTCACAGTTGTGGTTCCCTACTCTGCAGGTGGAGCGAGCGACATCATGGCGAGGTTGGTAGCCGAGTTCTGGAAGAAGTACACGGGCCAGGAAATGGTTGTAACCAACGTCGTTGGTGCCGAAGGCGCTGTAGCAGCGAGACAAGTCAAGGGAACCAAGCCAGATGGTTACACGGTGCTGTGGTACCACCAGGCGATGCTGGGTAACTACTACCTTGGCGTTGCAGACATCAACTGGTACGATTTCACACCCGCATGTGTTGTTACCAAGACCTCGAGGATAACGGCAACGAGAGCGGACATGCCCTGGAAGAATTTGAAGGACGCGATCGAAGACGCCAAGGCGAACCCACGAAAGTACGTCTATGGTACCGGCGCGGGTGGTATAGCGTACCTTGAGTACGCACCGGTCGAGGTTGCAGCGAGAGGTTGTTGGCGTGTTGTCCCCAACGAAGGTGGTGACTCACAGAGGATCGTTGTCTTGCTTGGTAACCACGTGGACATCGTGCCACTGGCACTCGTTTCTGCCGTTTCGTACATAAAGTCCGGGCAGATCAAACCGCTCGTCGTTCACGACGTTGAGAGAGATCCATTCATACCGGATGTTCCTTCGGCCGCAGAACTGGGTTATCCAGACCTGGTCTTCCCGATGACGAGCACGTTCTTCTTCCCACCGAACACGCCCAAATGGATCGTTGAGGAATTCAACAAGATCATGGAAAAGATCTTGAACGATGCAGAGTTCAAGGCAAAACTCGCGGAAATGGCGTATGCAACCGTGTTCTTCAAGACTGGTAAAGATCTGGAAGATTTCTGGAAGAGTCAGGAAGAAGTTTACAAGAAGGCTGCTGAAGTTCTCAAGTGAGATCGGAATGGGGGGCACTGTCCCCCCCCCGTTTTCACGGAGGGTGAGTTACGATGGCTGAGCTCGTGAGTTCGATCTGCTTTTTCGTGACCGGTCTGGTTTTCCTTTTCGAATCTTACAAGATCAGAGTTCTGAGATTTGGTGGTTCGCTCGGTGGGGATTTCTTTCCAAAGTTTTTGTCCGCCATGGTCATCGCGATCTCGAGTATGTGGGTGGTATCAAGTTTGGTCAAAGTGTGGAAGAAAAAGCAAGCGACGCGCTTGGAATTCGCACCGGGTGGTCTGAGAAGGATCATGATCTATTTGGTCGGTTTCATCGTTTACATAGTCATGCTCGATCTGTTCGGTTTCTTCGTCCCCAGCGTTGGTGTATCGCTGCTCACGTACTTACTTTTGAGGGAAAAAGTCAAACCCGTGGATTTCTTAACCGGTAGTGCTTATTCGCTCCTCGTGGTAACGATCATTTGGTTCCTTTTCACGAAAGTTCTGGGGCTATTGCTCCCCTCCGGTCGTCTGGTTTGAAACCCGGCCTCTTCGTTTTCTCCTCAGAAACGCCACGTAACTGCTTCGTTAGGAAGCCTTTTTTTCACTGAAAGGAATGGGCGGTATAAAATGCTCCAGAGAGGTGTTCGCGTTGAGTCGCAGCGTCATCATAGACGGTTCTGTCATCTACACGAATTACAGTCAGATAATGGGGCAACAAAAGTTCGAACTCCTGTTGAAGGAGTTCATAGACATCCTCAGAGAGAAACGTAGTCCCCTCTTGAACGCGCTGAATGCATTCAAGCTCGACGGAGATTACGATCTTCGAAGGTTCATTGAATATCTGCATTTGTTGACGATGAGGAATGTGAAGGAACTCACGAACATCATCTATTACGTCAACCCCAGGGACCTCGAGCGGTTCGTCGAAGCGTTCTATTCGTTCTGGCGATCCAAGCACAGGTTCATCGTGCGCTACGAGAAATACTCCGACGATCACATCAGAAGGGCGAGTATAGAATACACAGTTACACAGATAAGCGATCAGTTCAAAGCTGTGATCAAGAATCTGTATCGAGAGTTGATGATGAACATCTCCAACTCGTTCCCCACGGTGATGAGGCAGCTCCCCAGTGGGGCACAGGTAGCCTTTCTCGTGGAAGAACTCGAAGAAGAAAAGTTCGACAGATTACCCTGGATCAAGAAAATTCCAACGGTCTGGGGTGCTGTGTTTGATCCTCCTGTGATTTTCTACACGAAATCGAACAAGAGGAAAGGTGTGTTGCCGGTCGTAGAAGAACCGATTCTCGACAAGGTGGAGCTGAACCCCAAGGAGTGGTTCAGGTTTCCCATCTTCGTGGGTGATCTGCTCTTTTACAACATAGTTCACGTTGATTACCTCGCGCACGGTGCCGGCCTGGCGAACCTGTTTGAACTCGCCACTCCCAAGGATTTGAAGAAACGGGAACCCGATGGAATGCTGATCTTCGGGCTGGATCCAAAGATGATCCCGAACTTCAACGAACGCTGGAAAAACGGCGTGATCTTCAAAGATGGGAAGCTGTACGTGGGAATCATTCCGGCGATCGATGAAAACGACTATTTCGGTTACATGAAGAAGACCACGCTCACGATACACAATCTGATCAGGATCGATCAGGGAAGACTGCCCATTCATGGTTCGATGGCTCGCATCATTCTGAAGAACGGTAAGATGGCTGTTGCGATGTTCGTAGGTGACAGCGGTGCAGGGAAGAGTGAGACGCTCGATGCCCTGAGCAGGCTCGAAGAAGTGGCTCAGGTGGATACGATCATCGACGACATGGGTAGCCTCGCCATCATGGACGGCCATGTGGTTGCGTACGGTACAGAAACGGGCGCCTTCGTCAGGCTCGATGACCTGCCACCTGGATACGCTTATTCGACGATGGACAGGAGTATCTTCATGAACCCCGATCAGATCAACGCCCGCGTCATAGTACCTTTCAACAATTACAGTGAAGTGATAACACCCACGCACATCGACTTCTTCTTCTACGCGAACAACTACACCGAAGTCAACAGAGACGAGGACAGGATCGTTTTCTTTAACAGTGTCGACGAAGCCTTGAGGGTCTTCTCAGAAGGTAAACGCATGAGCAAGGGAACCACCTCTGAGAGCGGCTTGGTGACTTCGTACTTTGCAAATCCTTTTGGCGCCGTGCAGAGGCAGAAAGAGCACCATAAACTCGCCGAGTATTATCTGAGAAAGATGTTCGAAACGGGTGTCAAAGTCGGTGAAATCAGGACCATGCTTGGCGTCGAAGGTTATGAAAAGGAAGGAACGATGCTCGCAGCAAGGGCGTTGCTGAAGTTGATCGAAGAACTTTGAGTTCATACGGATGATCGGAAAACGAGCATCATGAAACTGTACAAAACGAGGATCCCCAAAGCGATCGAGGCAGCTCTCCAAGCGAGGAAAGCGGATCTTGTGCGGCTGTAAATCGACGGTATAGGTTTGATCAGATAACCGAGCAGAACACCGCTGAAGAATCCCCCGAGGTGCGCCGCGTTGTTGATGTTACTGCCCGGCAGGAAACCGTACACGATGTTGAAGATTATCATGGGTAGCAGGGCATAGCCAGTCACAGCACCTGCATAGAAGCGGGCTTCCCGTTTGAAACCGAGGATGAAGAGCATGCCGACCAGACCGAATATCGCTCCACTGGCACCCACCGAAACGGATCTGTAATAAAGCAGGTGTGTCGCGATGTTGCCAACAAGCCCTGTTAAAAGGTATGAAACGATGAATTTTTCCGGTCCGTAAATGGCTTCCACCACGCTACCGAAGTAGAACAGCGCGTAAGAGTTGAAAAGAAGGTGCAGTATCCCTCCATGTACGAAGATGGCTGTGACCGTTCTGTACCACTCACCGCTCGCCACCAGTGGACCGTACTGTGCCCCGAATTTCAACAAAAGGTAGGCCTCGTTTCGAAAGTAACCAAGCCCCACGATCATCATTGAAATTGTGATCACCACGTTTATGATCAATATCACATACGTGACTCTGATCCTTTGCAAAATCCATCCTCCCAGAACCATTATAACCTGAATCTCTCTGAGAACTGTCTTGAAGGGAACACATGGACGTGGTATAATTCAACCAAACCAATGTGAAGGGGGGATTGATTGTGAGAAAAGCAGCGGTGCTTTTGCTGGCAACGCTTCTGCTATTAGTCGCGTTTGCGAAGACCCCGAAAGACACGCTCGTCATCGCCGCCAACACTGAGATATTCATCACGCTCGATCCTGCTGTATGTTACGAAACCTTCGCCGCCGCCGTGGTCACCGCCGCTTATTCTGGGCTGACCAAGATCGAACCTGTCAACGGCGTTTTAACACCCGTTCCTGAGCTCGCCGAACGCTGGGAGGTTTCTCCGGACGGTACGGTGTGGAAGTTCTATTTGAGGAAAGGTTTGAAGTTCTCGAACGGTGATCCCCTCACTGCAGAAGACGTTGTGTTCTCGTTCAGAAGGGTGTTGAAGATCAGGAAATCACCCGCGTGGCTCTTCGAAGAACTCGGACTGAATGCCCAGAACATGGAGGAGACGATATACGCCGAAAACGATCACACGGTTGTTCTGAAAACGAAGCCTCTCGCGCCGAACATAGTTCTGTCCATCATCGCTCCACCTTGGGGAGGTATCGTGAACAAGAAACTCGTGCTCGCCAACGAAGTGAACGGAGACCTTGGTGAAGCCTACTTGACGAACAAATCGATCGGAGCAGGAGCAGGTCCTTACGTGGTAACTGAATGGAAGCGTCGAGAGGTCATCACCATGGAGGCCAATCCGTACTACTGGCGTGGCCAACCACCTTTGAAGAAGATCATCATACGCGATGTGCCTGAAGAAACCACGCAGTTCTTGCTGGTTCAAAAAGGTGACGTCGATGTGGCCTGGAACATCACAACAGAGCAGGCCGCGCAGCTCAGAGAAGCAAAACCATCGAACATCAGACTGGTCACGACACCAGAACAGAGCAACGAGTACATCGCTATGAACGTTGGCTGGGGGCCATTCAAAGATGAGCGGGTGCGCTTGGCGATCAAGTACGCGATCGATTATGACGCGATCATTAACTCCGTCATGAGGGGCTTTGCGGTGCTGAACCAGAATTTCATGCCCATAGGTTATTTTGGCTACATCGAACTCAACCCGTTCAAGCGCGATATCGAGAAAGCAAAACGGTTATTGGCGGAAGCGGGCTATCCGAATGGGTTCGAGGTTGAACTCATAACGAGTACCACGGAAATAAGAAGGAACGAAGCTGTGGTTGTTCAGGCCAATCTGGCAGACATAGGTATCAAAGCGAACATAGTGTTGATGCCTTCGGGTGAGATGTATCAAAAATACCGTCAGCAGGGTCATCAGATGATCATAGCAGGTTGGGGTATAGACTATCCGGATCCCGACGCGCTGGCGAAACCGTTTGCGAATTACAGGGTCAAGCAACTTGCTTGGAGAAACATGTGGTACGATGATTACGCGGCAGACCTCGCGGAGAGGGCGGGAATTGAGCAGGATCCTGAAAAGCGTGCCCAGCTCTACAAAGAATTGCAGGAATACTGGATCTACAAGAGTCCGTTCGTGATGCTCTACCAACCGGTAGGTTTCTGGGCTGTCAGCAACGACGTGGTTGGGTTCGAAAAAGCCTGCGAGGGTTACACGTTGGTCTTCGATTTCACCAAGATAAGCAAGAAGTGAAACAGGCGGCCAGCTTTTGCTGGCCGCTTTGCTCTCAATCCTTGTTTCTGAGGAGGCTCCTTCAACTGCATGAAGCTCGCAACTTTCATAGCTAAGAGATTGTTTTTGATGTTGCTTGTACTTTTTGGGGTTTCGGTCTTAGTGTTCGTGATCTCCAAAGTCATTCCCGCGGACCCTGTTGGAGCCATTCTGGGTGGGAACGCACCGGTTGAGTTGGTGGAAGATCTGAGAAGGCGGCTCGGTCTGGACAAACCTTTGATCAATCAATTTTTCGACTACATGTCTGGTCTGGTGAAAGGTGACCTCGGTAAATCTTTGAAAACCAACAGACCCGTGGTTAAGGACATCGCAGAGTTTTTTCCAGCGACACTCGAACTGGCGATATCCGCAACGTTATTTTCGATCGTTTTGGGTATCCTGCTGGGAATATTCTCGGCCGTCTACAGGAACAGGTTCATAGATCATTTCTCACGCGTGTTTTCAATCCTCGGTGTTTCGATGCCTGTCTTTTGGACAGGCCTTTTGTTGTTGCTACTCTTCTATTTCCGCCTCGGCTGGTTGCCCGGTGGGGGAAGACTCAGCCTCTTCACCACACCTCCCACGAAATACACAGGTTTGTTGGTGCTGGATTCTCTCCTTTCCTGGAATATGGAGGCTCTGAAGGATGCACTGGCACACCTCGTTTTGCCGACGATCGTTCTGGGATATTCGTCGACCGCTTCCATCGCAAGGATCACGAGGGCGAGTATGCTCGATGTTCTGCGACAGGACTTCATAAGAACGGCAAAAGCGAAAGGCATAGGCAGGCGTTTGGTTATATACAGGCACGCTTTGAGGAACGCATTGATACCGATCGTGACGATCATCGGACTCACTTTTGGTGGCTTGCTCGAGGGAGCGGTTTTGACGGAGACGATTTTCAGCTGGCCCGGCTTGGGTAGATACATTGTCAACGCACTTCTGGTGCTCGATTATCCTGCCATCATGGGAGGAACACTCTTCGTCGCGGTTATTTACTCGCTCGTGAACCTCGTGGTGGACATCATCTACGCCGTGCTCGATCCGAGGATGAGGATCTGAGAGGTGGTCAAGTTGGACAGCACCCAGGTTGAAAAAAGCACGATATCCCGCTGGAAACCAGTGATTGAAGACTGGAAGCATACGTTCTATCTCTGGCGAAGGACAAAACTCGCCATGGTTGGTACGTTCATCGTCGCTGGTTTTCTCCTGATGGCCCTCCTGGCACCGCTTCTTGCGCCTTACGATCCGATAAAGGTCGATCTTGTCAACAGGTTGAAACCTCCGAGCAAGCAATTCCTTTTCGGTACGGACCAGTTCGGCAGGGACATACTGAGCAGGGTACTCTACGGAGCGAGGGTTGAGGTGTGGATCATATTCCTCGTGACGGTGATCAGTGGAACGATCGGCACGGCAATAGGTATCGTTGCGGGATACTTCGGTGGCTGGATCGATGAGATCCTCATGCGAATAACGGACATCTTCCTTGCTTTTCCAAGGTTGATACTCGCCATGGCACTCTCTGCGGTGCTGGGAAGAGGTTTGACAAACGCCATCATCGCCATCTCTCTCGTCGAATGGACCGTCATAGCGAGGCTGGCGAGGGCTGAGGCCATGCGAGTGAAGTCCCAGCCGTTCATAGAGGCGGCCAAGGCTGTGGGGGCAAGTGATCTGAGAATTTTGGTGCTTCACGTGCTCCCCATGTGTGTCTCACCAGTTCTGGTGCAACTGACCATGAGGATGGGAACGATCATTCTGACTGCGGCTGGCTTAGGTTTCCTCGGACTCGGTGCGCAACCTCCAACACCCGAGTGGGGTGCCATAGTGAGCGATGGACGAAGTTATTTGATAAACCACTGGTGGATCTCCACCTTTCCAGGTCTCTTCATAGCAGTGGTGGTTCTCGGATTCAACCTGCTGGGTGATGGTATCAGGGACATTCTCGATCCGAGACTGCGAAGGTGATCGAAGGTGCGAGGATCCTTGCTGAACGTTGAGAAATTGCGCGTGGTCTTCTACACCTATCGCGGTGTGATAAAGGCGCTCAACGGTGTCAAACTGTGGCTCAACGAGGAAGAAAGGCTCGCGGTGGTTGGTGAAACTGGCTGTGGAAAGTCTGTGACAGCCTTGGCGATCATGAGGTTGATAGAACCACCAGGGGAAATTGTCGAAGGGAAGGTTGAGTTCCTCGGCCAGGACCTGTTGAAATTGCCGGAAGAAGAGATGGAAAGGATCAGAGGAAAGTCGGTATCGATGATCTTCCAAGAGCCCATTTCGGCACTGAACCCAGTGTTCAAGGTGGGGTTTCAGATCGCTGAGGCGATCGCTCACAGTCAGAACATACCGATCAAGGATGCTTATCAATTTGTCCCAGAAGCGCTCACCATGGTGGGACTGGACTGGAAAAGAACGATGAACCTTTACGCTCACGAGTTGAGCGGTGGGATGGCGCAGAGAGTCATGATAGCCATGGCGTTGGCTGTGAAACCGAAACTGCTCATAGCGGATGAACCAACCTCGGCACTGGACGTGACGATCCAGGCTCAGATACTCGAGTTGCTCGACAACCTTGTTCGGGCGGGCAGGAACGCCGTCATTTTCATCACCCACGATCTGGCTGTGGCTTCCGAATTCTGCGACAGGGTGGCCGTGATGTACGCGGGAAACGTTGTCGAGGTGGCGAGCAGTGAAGAGGTGTTTGCTCAGCCGCTTCATCCGTACACGATGGGTTTGATCGATTCCATACCTCTGGTAGGTCAGAGGAAAGAGCTTAAAGGAATTCCAGGTGTGGTTCCGGATCTGGTCGATCCACCGAGTGGATGTCGTTTTCATCCGAGATGTCAGAAGGCGTTCGATAAGTGTAAGGTCGAGCTCCCCGATTTGATCGAGGTGAGCAAGGACCACTTTGTTGCGTGCCACCTTTACGCTGCGGGGGATCGAGATGGCAGTGCTGCTCAAAGTTGAGGGACTGAAAAAGTATTTTGAGATTCGAAAATCCATCTTTTCAAAACCGATCTACGTGAAGGCTGTGAACGATGTTTCTTTTGAAATCGAGAGAGGTTCGATATTTGCAGTGGTCGGTGAGTCCGGTTCCGGTAAGAGTACCCTTGGAAGGACCGTCATAAAACTTATCGAGCCAACCTCAGGAAGGATCATTTACGACGGTCGTGACATAACACACCTCGATAAGAAGGATTTTCTCGACTACAGACGTCGTATGCAGATCGTTCAGCAGGATCCTTACAACTCCCTGCACCCGCGCAAGCTTGTCAAGGACATCATCGGCGAGGGTTTGAAGATCCATTTCAGGATGCGGGCTGATGAGATCTATATTCGCATAAAGGAGATGTTGGAGTTAGTCGGTATGAGAGAAGAGCATATGTTCAGATACCCTCACGAGTTTTCGGGCGGACAGAGGCAGAGGATCGCCATCGCGAGGGCTTTGGTTCTGAGGCCGGAGTTCCTGGTTCTGGATGAGCCCACGTCCGCTTTGGACGTTTCTGTTCAGGCGAGGGTACTCACGCTTCTGAAAGAGCTCAGGGAGAAGTTCAATCTGACCTACATGTTCATCACGCACAATCTGGCTGTCGTCGACCACATGGCGACACACGTTGCGGTGATGTATCTCGGAAAGATCATGGAAATGGGCTCGAAAGAGGATATCTTCGAAAGAGCTTCGCACCCCTACACCAGGGCCTTACTCGATTCGATTCCCTCTTTCGGTACCGGTAGACGCATCAGATCGATCCCGAAGGGTGAAATACCGAACCCGGCGAACCCTCCATCCGGTTGTGTCTACCACACGCGCTGCATTCGGGCAGTTGAAATCTGTAAAAGTGTGGAGCCGGATCTCGTCGAGGTTTCACCAGGTCACTTTTGCAGGTGCCACTTCTGCGGTTAAATCACGAGAGTTTTATCTGTTCTTCCAGCTTGGAGACGTTCAGGTTGACCCCGGCGACACCCTTGAACTTTCCGTTTTCACGGATCGCGAACGCGATTGTGAGTATCATGTTCCCGGTAGCGCGAGATCGAATTGGATCGGAGATCGTCCAGTCCAAGTTGCTGCTTTTCAAACGGCGAAAGTAATTCCTGTCTTTTATCGTACCTGTTGCACCTGTGGTTGTGATGAAGTTGCCATCGCTATCTGCTATGAACGCAGCTTCGTATATACCGCCTTTCTCCTCGAGGAAGCGTTTCGCCACAGGTTCGAAAGAACGCCAGTCGAGATTCTGACACTCTGGTCTCGCAAACAGTTCCGAAAGTTCTTTTATCCTGTCCATGATCCATACCCTCGCACCGGCCAGACCTCTGAGCTTGAGAGATCTCAACCTTAAGATTTGAGATTTCTCTGCGAGCTGTGAGGCAACTTTCTCAAGAGAGACGGCATTCTTCTCCATTTCCGCACCAAATTCCATCAACTGTGATGCGGTGTTCGTGTTGCTGTTCACCGCGAGCTCGATCTCCCTGGTGGAATTCACCTGACTCTCTATGGACTGGACCATTTCTTCGAGTATTTTTGCGAAACTGCTCGCCTGGTTTTTGAAACTTCCCAACCTTTCGGCAAAGATTTGGCTGGACTGGGCCGTTTCTTTGATGATCTTAGCGACATCCTCGTTTTCTTTCAGGGACTGCACAACTGCCTGTTCGACGTCGTGAACGTTTTCGACAATTGAATCGGCAAAACTCTTGGACTGTTCCGCGAGCTTTCTAACCTCTTCTGCCACCACTGCAAAACCACGACCATGTTCGCCTGCGCGTGCCGCCTCTATGGCAGCATTGAGGGCGAGGAGGTTCGTCTGGTCTGCAATGTTCCTGATGAGCTGAACGGCCTGTACTATGGCTTCGGTCCTTTCTCTGAGATTCTTCATCGACGAGAGGAGTTGATCGACTCTACGAGATGCCTGAACGTTATCTCGTGAAAGCCTCATCAACGCATCGTGTATCTCGTTCACTGCGAGCTCGAGTTGAACGAAATCGCTGCGCATTTTCCTCGCATCGTCTCCAACGACCCTTGCGGTCCTGGCGATCTCGCTCGTGCTTGAAGAAGTCTCCTCCAGTGCTGCCGTAAGGGATTGGATCAGCTGGGATATCTTTTTCGATTGTTCAGACAGATCCACCGACATGGTTTGAGCCTGGTTGGAAACTTCGCTCAGTTCCTGCGCGTCTTCTTTCAGCATGTTCGCCGACAAGAATATCTCTTCGAAGAGTTTTTCACCTTTTTCTCCATGTTCAACGATTCCCTGTTTCTTTCCGCGTGGTGAGAGTAAGCCCAGCGCCAGAAGTACAATGCAGCAAACTGTGACGAGTTTTGAAAATGGAAAGGCCAGCACCGTCGAAACCGCACCGACTGCAGCAACTGTTGCCCACACGAGTTTCATGCGTTCCTACCTCCATTCGGAAGAGTTTGTGAAAAGATAAAGATATCGTTTCCAGCGCTGTCGATGGCGACTATCAGTGGAAAGTTCTTCACCCAGATCTCGTACATCGCCTCGGTGCCAAGGTCTTCGAAAGCCAGCAATTTTATACTTTCAACGTGTTCTGCGAGTGCAGCCGCCGCACCACTCGGTGCGACGAAGTAAATTCTTCGGTATTCTCTGCAAAGCTCCTTTGCCATGTCACTCCTTTTTCCTTTTCCCACCGTGGCCATCACCCCGAGTTCAAAGAGCATTTTCAAATACTTGTCCATTCGCTCACTCGTGGTGGGGCCTATGGCGAACCTCCCATCGACGACTCTCGTCGGCCCTGCGTAGAAAACGATCGTTCCCTGTAAATCCACAGGTAAACTTGAACCTTCTTTGAGTAACTTTTGGATCCTCCTTTGAGCGGCGTCCCTCATCACGATCATGGCACCCGTGTATTCGATACGTTCACCAACTTTCAATTCTAACAGGTTCAAATTCCACCACTCCCATTCTTGAAAGATAGCAATCGAACGAGACAGCAACAGGAAGATTCGCTATGTGAACCGGGAAATGCAAAATCCTCACCGAGAAAGCTGTTGGTCCGATCCCGAGACCTTGAAAACCTATCCTCAACTCGTTGAGTTTTTTCAAGGCCTTTTCCTCGAGTTCAACGTAGCGCGGATAGGGGATCTCTTCATCAAAAGCGTATGTGAGTGCAAGTTTTGAAAGTAACAGAGCCTTATCCGCGCTACCGCCGATGCCCACACCGATCCTCAAAGGAGGACAGCCTTTCGAGCCGTGCATGTACACATGGGCGACCAGTTTATCGATCAGTTCCTCCTCACCGCTGGTGGGAGAAAGCATGAAGAGAGTTGTCAGATTCTCGCTGCCCCCACCTTTGATCAGGAATCTTATCTGTACTTTTTCTCGATTCCAGTGAAATACGTGACAGATCGAGGGAGTATTGGTTTGGGTGTTTCTGCGCTGGTAAAGTGGATCGCTCACAATGGAAAAGCGATAGGGCTTAGAAGAGTAAGCCTTGAAAACAGCCTCGTCACAGATCTCTTGAATCGGTTTTTCAAAAACCACGTTCGGAGGTGTGAAGATGAAGAATTCGACGAAGCCAGTGTCCTGGCAGAGTGGAAGATCTTTGCTCTTTGCCACTTCAGCGTTTCGACGCAGCACGTCGGAGAAAGGGCCATCGTAGGACAGAAGTTGTTGCAAGATCTCTTGCCGTAAGGTGTTGTTCGCCTCGATTAACTTACGGGAAATCCTTTCCACCACTTCCTCGTGGCTCACCAGCGATGGTTTCATCCACGCTCACCTCTGTTTTGGACTGCATCAACCTAAATGATACAATACCAAAGTGAAGGAGGTTGACAAAGATGGAGACCATTTCAAAAGGGATCGTCATCAGAGCACCGAGGGGCACAACCTTGACGTGTAAGAGCTGGCAAACAGAGGCAGCCATGCGTATGCTGATGAACAACTTAGACCCGGAAGTGGCGAAGGATCCAGCGAATCTGATCGTTTACGGCGGAACGGGAAAGGCCGCGCGCAACTGGGAATGTTTCTACAAAATAGTGGAAACTTTGAAGAAGCTCGAGAACGATGAAACGTTGCTGGTTCAGAGTGGAAAACCGGTGGCGGTTTTCAAAACGCACGAGTGGGCACCCAGGGTTCTGATAGCCAACTCACTCCTGGTGCCGAAATGGGCCACGTGGGAATATTTCAGAGAACTCGAAGAGCGCGGTCTGATAATGTACGGGCAGATGACGGCCGGCAGTTGGATCTACATCGGAACGCAGGGAATACTGCAGGGCACCTACGAAACTTTTTATGCGGTGGCCAAAAAATACTTTAACGGAACGCTGAGAGGAAGGTTCGTTTTGACGGCAGGACTCGGCGAGATGGGTGGCGCGCAGCCATTGGCCGTTACCATGAACGATGGTGTTGTGCTCGCAGTTGAGGTTGACAAGAGAATGATAGATAGAAGATTGAACACCGGATACCTCGATACCTGGACGGACGATCTCGACGAAGCTTTGAGACTCGTTAAAGAGGCGATCAGGGCTGGTAAACCGCTCTCCGTCGCGTTGCTCGCGAACGCGGCCGAGGTTCATCCAAAACTCGTGAAGATGGGGATCATCCCAGACGTCGTGACAGACCAGACGGCGGCACACGATCCGCTGAACGGTTACATCCCCAAGGGTTTGAGTGTCGAAGAGGCCGCGGAGTTGAGAAGGAAGGATCCGCAGGAGTACCTGAAGAGAGTCTATGAATCTGTGGTCGAACACGTGAACGCAATCTTGGAGATGAAGAGGCAGGGTGCAAAGGTTTTCGAATATGGGAACAACATCAGAAGACTCGCTTACGAACACGGCGTCAAAGATGCCTTCGAAATACCGGGCTATGTTCCCGAGTACATAAGAGATCTCTTTGCGCAGGGTAGCGGTCCTTTCAGGTGGGTTGCCCTTTCCGGCGATCCTCAGGATATCTATGCGACCGACAGAAAGGTTCTTGAGCTGTTCCCGGAAGACGAACACCTGCGTAAGTGGATAGAGATGGCCGAGAAGAAAGTCAAGTGGCAGGGACTTCCGGCAAGGATATGCTGGCTCGGTCAGGGTCAGAGGACGCTCATGGGACTCGCCATGAACGAGATGGTGAGGAAGGGAGAACTCAAGGCCCCCATCGTGATAGGTAGAGACCACCACGATACAGGTTCTGTGGCGTCGCCTTACAGGGAGACGGAAGCGATGAAAGATGGCAGCGATGCGATCGCCGATTGGCCCATCCTGAACGCCTTGCTCAACACCGCCAGCGGCGCAACTTGGGTGAGTGTTCACCACGGTGGTGGAGTTGGGATAGGTTATTCTATCCATGCGGGTATGGTCATCGTTGCCGATGGCACTGATCTGGCGCGCCAGAAGCTCGAGAGAGTGCTCACTAACGATTCGGGCATTGGGGTCATAAGGCATCTCGACGCGGGTTACGATATCGCCTTGGAAACGGCAAAGAAGAAAGGCTTAAGGTATCCAATGATGGAATGAAACGGTCGAGCTTAGGAGGTCTGTGTGATGATACAAGGTATTCTGCAGATGTTGCAACAAACGGCTTTTTCACATTTCACGGTTGGAAACCTCATAATGTTCGGCGTGGCTGCCGCTCTGCTCTACGTTGCTGTGAAAAAGGATGCCGAGCCTTTGCTACTGGTACCGATAGCTTTCGGCATAGTACTCGGAAACATTCCACCCCAGCTCACCCAGATTCTGGATGAGGGTGGCCTTCTGTGGTATCTGAGTTACGGTGTGATCAAGGGTATCTATCCTCCGTTAATATTCTTAGGGATAGGTGCCCTCACCGATTTCTCTTTCATGCTCTCTTACCCTATAACGATCTTCCTCGGAGGGGCGGCACAGATAGGAATATTCACCGCCTTCATGCTCGCACGGGCGATGGGTTTCACGTTGAAACAGGCTGCGACCATAGGTGTGATCGGAGGTGCGGACGGTCCCACCACGATCTATGTCGCGAGCCGTTTTTCTCCGGAAATACTCTCAGCAGTGGCCATAGCCGCGTATTCTTACATAGCGTTGATCCCCATTTTGCAACCTCCGGTCTCCAAATTGTTGACCACGAAGAAGGAACGGATGATCAGGATGGGACCACCGAGAAAAGTTTCAAAGCTCGAAAGGATCATGTTCCCCATTCTGGTCACGATCGTTTCGGCCGCCTTGGTGCCTCAGTCGTTACCGCTTGTGGGCATGTTGATGCTCGGTAACCTTCTGAGAGAAGTTGGGAACGTCAAAAGGCTCGTGGAGGCCGCGAGCAGGTTCATACTCGACACCGTGACGATCATACTCATGGTGTGCGTTGGAGCTTCCGCACGTGCGGACGTGTTCCTCAAACCGGAGAGTCTGAAAATATTCGGTCTCGGAGCCTTCGCTTTTGTCTGCTCACTCGCGGGCGGCATCCTGTTCGCCAAGTTCATGAATCTCTTCTTGAAGGAGAAGATCAATCCGCTGATCGGTGCGGCAGGCGTGTCTGCGGTCCCAGACTCCGCGAGGGTGGCGCAGAAGCTCGCGAGCGAAGTTGATCCGACGAACTTCATACTCATGCACGCGATGAGTCCGAACGTGGCGGGAGTGATCGGCTCGGCGGTTGCCGCAGGTGTCTTTTTGACGTTGCTCAAGTGAGGAGGCGTGTGCTGTGAAAAAGCAGTACGATATATACATAAACTACGAATGGTGCAAGAGGTGTGGGATCTGTTACGCGTTCTGTCCAACTGGTGCCCTTTCCAAGGACGAACTGCTCAAGCCAGTTGTCGCGGACCGTAGTAAGTGTATAGGCTGTCTGATGTGTGAAAACCTCTGTCCTGATTTCGCAATAGCAGTCAAACAACTTGAGGCAGTCCAGGGGAGTGTTGAAAATGGCTGAACGAGTGTTGATGCAGGGAAACGAAGCGTGTGCTTTGGGTGCCATAAGGGCAGGTTGTCGTTTCTACGCTGGCTATCCAATCACTCCTTCTTCCGAGATCGCCGAGGTCATGGCGCGGGAGCTTCCAAAGGTTGGAGGTGTTTTCATACAGATGGAAGATGAAATAGCCAGCGCGGCGGCGATCATCGGTGCTTCTCTTGCAGGTGTTAAATCCATGACGGCCACGAGTGGGCCTGGCTTCAGCCTGATGCAGGAAGCTATAGGCTATGCCGTGATGACCGAGACACCGTGCGTCTTCGTGAACGTGATGCGTGGAGGTCCATCCACAGGTCTTCCCACTCAACCGGCGCAGGGAGACATCATGCAGGCGCGCTGGGGTACACACGGTGATCATGAAATCATAGCTCTTTATCCGTGGAGCGTCGGAGAAACGTACCGCTTGATCATAACGGCTTTCAACTACGCCGAAAAGTACAGAACACCGGTGATCTTTCTGATGGACGAGGTGCTGGGACACATGCGCGAAACTTTTGAGCTACCAGACGAGAAAGAAATCACCATTGTGCCGAGACTCCAGGAGGAACAGCTCGAAGAAGAGGAAATATACACTCCATTCGTCGAAAAAGACTTTGGCGAGCCAACCCCAGTACCGCTGGTTGAAATGGGAAAGGCCCGGTTCCACGTTTCGGGGTTGGTTCACGATGAATCCGGTTTTCCGCAGTCCAGCTTCGAAGTGAGCGACAAGCTTGTGAGGAGGCTATCGAACAAGATCAGGTTGCACGCCGACGAGATCGCCATGTACGACGAGTACATGACGGACGACGCAGAAATTCTGGTGGTTGCGTACGGGTCCGTGGCAAGGAGTGCGATCAGGGCGGTGAAGATCGCGAGAAACAGCAAGGTGAAAGTTGGCCTGTTCAGACCCATAAGCATATGGCCCGTGCCTGCCACGAGGCTCAAGGAATTGCTCGGTCGTGTCGAGGCGGTGTTGTTCGCCGAGATGAACCTCGGTCAGTACGCCAAGGAAGTGCTCAGCCTGACGAAGAAGAACCTGAAGGTCAAGCTCGTAACCAAGGTCGGAGGTGTACTGATAACGCCTGAGGAAATTCTGGACGGTATCAACGAACTCCATCTGGCACTGAAGGAACTTTGAGGAGGGTCGATCCCATGGTGAGCCTTGCGGAAATCCTTTCCATCGCTTTGAACATCGAAGCGGAAGGCTATGCCTTCTACACGAATCTCGCCACGGTGCAGACGGAAGAGTCTTCGAAGAAGTTGTTTCAGAACCTGGCACAGCAGGAAAGGGAGCATCAGGAGATATTCAAAAAGCTGATAGGCGAGGTTTCTCAGCGAAGTTCTTCTATCGACAGCTGGGTTTCGGAGGAAGTGGCAGGCTATTTGAAAAGCTATGCGAACATGTCCATATTTCCAACCATGGCGAAGATGAAACGAGTGGATCTTAAAGAAGGTCTGCATCTTGCCGTGGAGGTCGAGAAGGATAGCATCATATTCTACTCTGAACTTCTACCTTACGCGGGTGAGGAGAGGGAAACGATAAAAAAAGTCATCTCCGAAGAGAAGCGTCATTTGATGGACCTGCTGGCTTTGCTCTCTCAATGACACTGAGGATTCTCGGCTTGAACTTTTTTCTGAACCGTCTATCGTAGACGTTGAGTGCCAAAAAATAAACCGCTACCGATATCAGGCCGAGAAAGAACGCAGAAAGTTCTCCAGCAAGTTTGACGGTCGCTATGACCATGGCGATGAACAGGAGAGTCGGGATCGTGTAAACGACGAACGCAACCCTGGTGGCACTGACCGCTGGAGTCTCGACGAGAACGACGTCGCCCGGTTCGAGATCGGGATAGTTTTTCTCAACCACGAGTTGCACCTTCTGTGCTTCGCCCGTGCACATCATGTTCGCCGGGCATTTCCCACACATGGAGGTCCTGTCTCTCTCCAACACGATCCTGTCTGGCAGGATTTCCTTCACCACCATCGTTTCACGCGCCAAGGTTTTTCATCCTCCTCGCGTTCCTCGAGCTTTTTCCTGATCACCTTTAGAACATCGTAGACGCTCGATCCGTTCGATCTCGTCAGTGCGTTATCTCTGGAAAGGAAGAGCGTGCTCGCGATCAAGGTTCTGAGTGGAACGTACCTCCTCGCCCGTACCTTAGTGAGCAGTTTCAACGTGAAGATTCTCAAGATTCCCGAGGCTAAGAACATCAACTGGACTCCATATATGGGAAAGGTGCTTGAACCAACTTGAATCCCTGCCAGAAGCTTGGCGGTTGCACCACCTGCGACGGCCCCTATCAAGCCACCAACGCCACCAAGGGCTGCATAGGTTGCGAAGTAAGCACTCGAAGAACTCTGTGCAACTTCCATGGGCAACGTGAGGAACGAAAGGTTGATCGCCGACCAGCCTATGGCTGACACCACCGCATCCGCAAGCATGAGGTAGCGATAAGTGAACGTGTTCATGAAGAACCACATGGGTGGAAGAAAGCTCACGATGAACACTCCGGCAACGGCGATGGATTTGTGTCCCACCTTGTCGGAGAGTCTCCCCCAGAAGAAATAAAAGATCATCGCGACGATACTGTTGAGCACGCCGGTCAAACCTATGTACGAGAACGGCACTTGGAGGTTCTTCAAAAGGTGGTAGGTGAAGAAAGGAGAGGTGAAAGCGATGACCACGTTCCAAAAGAAATAGAAGACACACAGTTTCATGAAATTCTTGTCCTGGAAAACGAGGCTGACCTCCGCTCGCGCTCCCGAACTTTTCAGCGGGACTTCCGGCACTTTGAGCATCGACCAGAGGGAAACCAACGTTCCGAACATACCGATCGCTATGGAAAGCTGATATCCCAGAGGATCTTTCAACCTGTCTATCAGAAGGGAATAGACGTAGAAGAACACGAGCGATGTGAAAGAAATGTAGACATTCCTTCTGCCAAAAAACCTTCCTCTTTCCGATTCCGGTATCAGGTCTCTAACCAGTGAGGTCCAGGCGTTTCCCGCCAGTGTTCCGAAAATTTGCGAAACAGCGAAGACAAAAACGAAGACGAGTGGATTTCTCTCCTTGAACGCGAGCAGGACGATCAGCAAGGCCCATGGCAGACGTGCGAGCAAGTTGAAAAGATTGACCAAGGTTCTGCGCTTTGGGATTTTCTCCACGACCACGGGCGAGAAAATCTGAAAGACCTGGGCGATCATCGGAAAAGATGCGGTGACCCCTATCAGGAACTCGTCCAAACCAAAGGCGAGAGCGAGGCCTGTGAATATCGCACCCTGTGTGAGCAGGATGTAGAGAGTCGAAGCGACACCTTCAAGGTTCAGATAGAACTTCATCCTTTGACCACACCCAGTGGTATGAGTCTTGCAACTTTTTTACTCAGTCCAACCTGATCGACGATTTCCACAACTCGATCCACATCTTTGTAAGTTTCCGGCGCCTCTTCCACAAGCGTTTTCTTACCCTTGCTCATCACTTCTATGCCTTTTTCTTTCAGTTCTCTCAGCACTTCCTCATAGCTCAAACTCCTCAGCGCGGCCCTTCTCCCCACGGTTCTGCCCGCACCGTGTGCAGTGCTTCCGTAGGATAGTTCTTCGGCCTTCTTCGTGCCGACCAGCACGTAAGAGGCGCTTCCCATACTGCCGGGAATGAGCACGGGTTGTCCAACGGATCTATAAATATCCTGGAGCAACGGATTGTTCGGGCCCAGAGACCTCGTGGCACCCTTCCTGTGTATTATCAATCTTCTACCGTTGTACGTTTCCACCTTCGCGATGTTGTGTGCGACATCGTAGAGAAGCCACACCCGCGCGGCTGGGAAAATCTTCAAAAAGATCGTTCTAACCGCATGGCCGATCATCTGCCTGTTGGCAAAAGCGTAGTTCGCGGCGCAGTTCATCGCACTGAAGTACTGCTGGCCTATCGGATGATCGAACGGAGCGTTTATGAGTTGCTTGTCCGGAAGATCTTTGTTGTGCTGCGCAAGTTTGTCTCGCATGATCTGTATGTAGTCGGTCGCTATCTGGTGGCCGAATCCCCTGCTTCCACAGTGTACGGAGATCGCCACCTGTCCCTCAAACAAGCCGAAGGCCTCCGCAACGGTCGGATCGTAGATCCTTTCGACTTTCTGTATCTCTATGAAGTGATTGCCTGCCCCAAGTGTGTTCAATTCGTCGAGACCACGTTCGAACGCTTTCGAGGAAACGTGGTCTGGATTCGCTGGAGAAAGTCTACCCGTGTCTTCTATCCGTTCGAGGTCTTCTTTCAAACCGTAACCGTTGTCAACGGCCCAGTGTGCACCTTCGATGCACACCTTCCGCAACGTCTTTTCGCTCACTTTGAGTGCCCCGCTCGCACCAACGCCCACGGGTACACTTTCATAGATAGCCTCCACGAGCTTGCGCAGGTGCGGTTTAACCTCTTCGAAGCTGAGGGAGGTCAGCATCAATCTGACCCCACAGTTTATGTCAAAGCCTATGCCGCCTGGCGAAATGACTCCGTTTTTTGCATCAAAAACTCCAACCCCGCCGATGGGGAAACCATAACCCCAGTGTATGTCCGGCATTGCGAGTGCGGCCACGATCCCTGGCATGTGTGTGACGTTCACGATCTGTTGCAGAGCTTCCCTGAACTCCGGATCGTTGACGGTTTCTTGATCTGTGAACACGATGGCGTCAACGTTCTTGCCCTTGATGCTGAAGATGTATTTGTCGATGCGCTTGATATCCATAAGGATCACCCCGAGGAAGGCTGAGCAAAAAGGGAGGGAAACCCCTCCCCTGGAGGCGACGGTGGGATTCGAACCCACGCATAGGGATTTTGCAGACCCCCGCCTTAACCGCTTGGCTACGTCGCCCTCCGTTCGCATTATAGCACATCGTTCTTGCATGTTCAAGCACACCTGCTTCAATGTACTGTGCCTTTGTCCGACAGATTCGGATCACAGATAGATGGTATCATTTTAATTGTGACCACCTTCTGGTTCGAAACTTTTCGACGTTCAGGGGAGGTCTATCGATGAAGTGGGTTTATGTGGAGGAGTTGAAAAATTACGTCGGTCAGCAGGTAGAACTTCGCGGCTGGGTGTGGAACCTGCGTTCGAGCGGTAAAATACACTTTCTGCAGTTCAGAGACGGAACAGGCTTCGTCCAAATAATCGTGGAACGTTCAACGGTTCCGGAGGACGTGTTCGAAAGGGCTGGAAAGCTTCGAATCGAATCCAGTGTCATTGTCAGAGGTCAGGTGAAGGAAGACAGCCGATCTCCTTACGGTGTAGAAGTACTCGCCAGCGACGTGATACCCGTTCAGATTCCAGAAGAGCCCTATCCTATCTCCAAGAAAGATCACGGGATAGACTTTCTCATGAGTTACAGGCATCTCTGGTTACGCTCGAGGAGACAGTTTCACATACTCCGGGTCAGAGATGCGATCGTATGGGCGATAAGGCAATTCTATAAGGAGCGGAACTTCGTTCTGATCGACACGCCAATCTTCACCGGATCCATCGGTGAAACCGCGGGAAACCTGTTCGAGCTCGACTATTTCGATTACGGTAAGGTGTATCTGACGCAGACCGGTCAGCTCTACCTGGAAGCAGCCTGCCTGGCTTTCGGTAAGGTGTACAACCTCGGTCCGACCTTCAGGGCGGAGAAGTCAAAAACGAGGAGACACTTGATAGAGTTCTGGATGCATGAGGCAGAAGTCGCGTATTACGAACACGAAGACAATCTGAGGCTTCAGGAAGAGCTGGTTTCCTACATAGTCAAATACGTGCTCGAGAACGCCTCCGATCATTTGATAGCCCTCGGTAGGGACATCTCGAAGCTGGAAAAAGTGACTCCTCCGTTCGAACGCATAACTTACGATGAGGCTATCAAATTCCTGCAGTCGAAAGGTGTCGATATTCAGTGGGGCGACGATTTCGGTGGTGATGAGGAAACGATGATCGCCTCGCAGTTCGAAAAACCCGTGTTCGTTACGCACTATCCCAGAAAAGCGAAGGCTTTCTACATGCAGCCCGACCCGAACAGACCCGAAGTCGTCCTGTGTGCGGACCTGCTCGCTCCTGAAGGCTATGGCGAGATCATAGGTGGTTCTCAGAGGATACACGATTACGATCTTCTGGTCGAGAGGCTCAGGGAGTTCAACCTGCCTGTCGAGAAGTACCAGTGGTATCTGGATCTGAGGAAGTGGGGAAGCGTCCCACACAGCGGTTTCGGGTTGGGTGTCGAGCGTACAGTTGCATGGATCTGTGGACTTGAACACATCAGAGAAGCTATACCGTTCGCGAGAACCCTCTACAGGGTGTATCCGTGATGAAAGAAGTCGAGTCGTTACCGAGCTTCAGACCAGACAGTCTGGATGAATACGTTGGACAGGAGGAGATAAAAAGGAAGCTCAGAATAGCCCTGCAGGCGGCTAAACTGCGTTCAGAACCGCTGGATCATGTGTTGCTCGCGGGACCACCAGGTCTCGGGAAAACAACGCTCGCCTACGTGATCGCAAGAGAGTTGAGGAAGAACATATACATCACCAGTGGACCCGTCATCGAACGTGGAGGAGACATCGCAGCAATACTTTCGAGCCTTGAAGAAGGTGATGTGCTCTTCATCGACGAGATCCACAGAATGAGCAAACCCGCAGAAGAGGTGCTGTATTCGGCGCTGGAGGATTTCCAGGTGGATGTGATGATCGGTAAGGGGCCAACGGCCAGGTCTGTCAGGATCAGGCTGAAACCTTTCACGCTGATCGGTGCGACCACCAGGAGTGGCCTGCTCAGTCCGCCCCTTCGGAACAGGTTTGGTATGATTTTCGAGCTCGATTTCTACAGCGTGGACGAACTGACGAAGATAGTCGAAAAGGCGTGCCAACTGATGAACATGCACATAGAACGAGAGGCCGCGCGGTTGATCGCCCAGCGCTCGAGGGGAACACCCCGCACAGCGTTGAGACTGTTGAAGCGCGTGAGGGATGTTGCAACCGTGCGGGGGGAAGAGAACATAACACCGAGCACGGTTCTCAAGACCATGGACATTCTCGAGATAGATTCCCTCGGACTCGACGAGATGGATCGAAAGATACTGCGTACGATCATAGAAATCTACGACGGAGGGCCAGTGGGTTTGGAGGCGCTCGCAGCCACTCTGAACGTGGAGATCGACACGCTCAAGGAGGTGTACGAACCTTACCTGCTTCGAGCGGGTCTTCTGGTCAGAACGTCGCGCGGCAGAGCTGCTACGGATCTCGCGTACCAGCATCTCGGTTACGGGAGCAGAGTGAGGGGTGGTCTCTTCGATGGATATCCAGCAGAACCTTCAGAAGATAAAGGAAAGAATTGCTCAGGCAGCCTTGAGGGCGCATCGTGATCCGGGTTCTGTCAAGTTGGTCGTGGTCGTGAAAGAAGCGAGTCTGGAGCAGATAATCAAGCTGAGGGAACTTGGTGTTAAAGACTTCGGCGAAAACTACGCTCAGCAACTCGTGAAGAAGTACGATTCAGTTCCCGACGCAACGTGGCATTTCATAGGCAGGATCCAGACGAACAAGATCAAGTACATCGTTCCGAGGTGTGAATACATACACTCAGTTTGCAGGCAGGAAGAAATTGTTGAGATAGAAAGGGTCGCATCGAAATTGAAAAAGAGACAAAAGATTTTGATCGAAGTGAACGTCTCGGGGGAGGAAACCAAGGCGGGTGTCGAACCAGGATCGCTTTCGGAGCTTTTAACGTTTTCGAGTAATTTTCCGCACGTTGAGGTGATCGGTCTGATGACGATGGCTCCGCTGGTCGAGGACGCTGAACAGGTTCGGTGGGTGTTCAGAAAGCTGAGAGAACTTCGCGATGAACTCGTCGATCGCTGGCCTAATGTCGTTCATCTGTCGATGGGTATGACGAACGATTTTGAGGTGGCCATAGAGGAAGGTGCGACGATGGTCAGGATCGGTAGGGCGATTCTGAAAGGAGAGTGAGTATGTTCGTGATCTCGAATCTTCTCTACGCACTGGCAAGGGTTCTTCAGCTGTTCATCTACATAGAGCTTTTCGCCGTGATACTCTCAGCACTCTTGAGCTGGATAACGCCCTTCAGATACTCTATGTTCAGACAGTCCGTCGATGCGATCGCGAACATTCTTCTGAAGCCTTTGAGAAAGTTCATTCCACCCATAGGTCCTGTGGACATCACGCCGATGATAGCGATCCTTCTGCTCGTGTTTTTGGACAATTTTCTCGTCAGAACGCTGATGGATCTGGCGGTGAGGTTGCGTTGAGCCACAGTTGCGTTATCCTGTACAAGTCCGGAAGGGACAAAGAAGCGAGGGAACTGTTCGAAAGCGTGAGAAAACATCTGAAGGTTATCGATGTTCAGGAACTGTCCTGTCAACGTGTGGAGAAAGCGTGCGACTTTGCACTCGTAGTCGGTGGTGATGGAACCGTCCTGAGAGCGGTGAAGTGTGTGTCCGTACCGATCGTGGGATTCAAGGCGGGCAGGATCGGTTTTCTGACTGCCTACAGGGTGGAAGAAGCGGAGAGATTCCTTGAAGACCTCAGAAATGGAAATCTCGTACGGGAAGATAGGTGGATGCTGAAGGTTACGGTGGATCAGAAAGAATACGAAGCCGTCAACGATGTGATTCTCCGTGCGAAGGCAAAACCCATGAGCGAGTTCAGAGTGTTCATCGATGGCTGCAGTGACCTGGATTTCTTCGCAGATGGAATCCTCGTTTCCACACCCACAGGTTCCACGGCTTACAACCTTTCGCTCGGAGGTGCCATAGTTATACCCAGCTGTGATGTTGTACAGATCATGCCCGTGGCGCCCTACTATCTTCAGAACCGCAGCATAGTACTGCCGGCCACAAAAATTATTCGCATTTCGAGCCAGCTCGAATCCGAGCTGGTGATCGATGGAGTCTGTGTAGGAACAACGAGAGAAATACTCGTGAACAAGTCCGACAAGACTTTCTCCCTTTTGAGACCCGCCGGTTACGATTTCTTCTCCGTACTCAAAAGCAAAGTGGGTTATGGAAGGAGTGTGAACGAATCTTGAAGTGGCTGCTGGATCAGAAGATAGAGAGGTTCAAAAATGCTCTCATGAAGATGGGCTGGTTCGCAGAGAAAATGATGATCAGAGTCATAGAATCGATGGAAAACAGACAGGTTGCTACCGCAAAGCAGGTTGTTGAGGATGACGATGTGCTCGACGAGATGGAAGTCGAGCTCAGGCAGGAGGCCGCGGTCATACTCGGTACACATGCTCCCACGGGTTTCAACCTCAGATTCCTCATCAGTTCGGTTGAGGTGGCGAACATCATAGAGAAGATAGGGGACAGAACGCGCAGAATTGCCCAGATCCTGCTCTCTTTCTACAGGGAACAGTCTGCGAACGTTGATCCTAAGATCATCAGAATGGCCAAGAATGTGGCAGGACTCCTCAGGGAAACACTCGGCGTTATGGCCGATATGCGATCGGAAGCCGCTTTCGAGATATGCACGAAAGATGATGAAATAGACGAGTTCTTTCAGGACGTGAGGTCGGAGTTCGCCAACTTGTTGAATGAAAAACCCGAACAGCTGGAACGTATCCTGTGGCTTCTGGAGATCGCACGTGAGCTCGAAGAGATAGCAGATCTCTGTACGAACGTCGTTGAGGCTGTGCTGTACGCTGCCTCGGGAGAAAACTACAAGTGCTTCAAAGATCGGATGAGGCCGCTCAAAGGCAGGGAAGGTGTTCTGTTTGACGATTCTGATTAAATATCTGTTCAGGCTCTCCTTAGGCCCCGTGTTGATTGGACTCGGTGGGTTCATAATCTTCGTCAGCGTAGAAATCCTCTACCAGCTTTCCGATCTGATCGTCAGGCACAGAGTGAGTTTCTTCGTTCTGCTGAGAATCCTGTACTACTACCTTCCCTATTTCACGGCGCTAGGTGTACCGGTGGGAATCCTTCTTGCTGTGTTCTGGGTACTGTCAAAATTGTCGAACGATCGCGAACTCATGGCCATGCAGGTACACGGGATCTCTTTGAAGGTGCTGATCGTTCCTTTCCTGTTGCTCGGTGCTGTTCTCAGCCTCGTCGCGTATCTGCTCAACGATAGGATCGTTCCCGTTTTCAATCAGAAGGCTGACCAGGTGCTCTCCAGATACGTCTACAGAAAACCTGAAGTCTTCATCAGCGAGAACGTGCTCACCAAAGTCGACGAGAACCAATATTTTTACGTGAAGAAATACGACAGGCAAAATGGAATACTTGAGAACGTCGTGCTGTTCAGGAACGAGCCCTCCGAGGAAGAAATCATCACTGCACGCCGTGTGGTCAAGGAGAACGACAAGTGGTTCATGTACGATGGACGGATGTACAAAGTCGATAAGGACGGCTTTTTGAGGTTCGATGTGAGTTTTTCAAAGGTGGAACTCGATTTGAAGCAGGACATCGAATCCATTTTGAGAAGTGGGAAAACTCCCAGGGACATGAAGAGCGAGGAGTTGAGAGAAAGGATAGTTACACTCAAAAAGCTGGGAATAGATCCTGCACCGTGGATCGTGGAACTCCATTCGCGCTACTCCATCGCACTGGGTCCGATCATAATAGCCCTCGTGGGCGTTCCCCTCTCACTCATGTTCAATTTGAAGAGCAAATCCTGGGGCGTCATACTGACGTTCACTTTGATCGTGTTGTACCAGGGCTCAGGGGCCTGGGTCAGTGCCATGGGGAAAGAACGTCTGATAGATCCTGTCCTCGCGGCATGGTTACCAGACCTGAGCTTTGGAATCGTGGGAGCCGTGCTGTTCGTGCTGCTCGACACTAAGATCAGTTACAGACTGAGGGAGTTTCTGACGAGATTCTTGGTCATCGTTTTTGTAATGTTCCTTGCTTCGCAGGTTCGAGCTGGAACGATGGAGCTGAAAGGCGGTAACGTGTTGGTCGAGAAGGGAAGACTGATCCTCTCAAACGGAGTCGAGGTTCGGTACGAAGACGTGACGATTCAGTCAGAGACGCTGACCGTGTTTCTGAACGATTCCAGCGAGGTGGAAAAGATCCTCGCAGAAGGAAGCGTGCTCTACACCAAAAAAGATACACAAATAAGGGCTCAACAGTTGCTGTACGTGTTTTCCGAAAAGCTTGCGTTCGTTCTCCAAGTTAAGGGCAAAACGATCTTCACAGACGAAGAGAAGGCGAAACACACGATATATTTTGCAGCAGAATCTTCGCGAATGAAAGACGGATCTGCCGAACTCAGCACCTCCTATCTGACCACGTGTGAGCTTGAAAAGCCACATTACAGGCTTCAGGCGAGGAACGTTGAGATAAGGGAGAACGAGTATCTGGCCGCCTACAACGTGGTGTTGTACATCTACAGCGTACCAACCGTTTATCTACCGGTCTATTTTGTTTCGCTGCGCGAAGGGCCGGAACCGTTCGCTGTGAAAATGGGTTATTCGAAAGACGAGGGACTGAGTGTGGAGAGCGTTTACAGTGTGACCTTCCCGCAGGGTTACGTCACCACACAGATAGGTTTCAGAGAGAGAGGCGATCAGGCCGGGAATTACTCTAAACTGACGCTCAATTACGAGCAAGAAAAGTGGAAACTCACAACGAGCGTGTACAATCTCGAAGGTCCAGCTGGAAGAAGCTATGAAATGAACACGACGCTGACTGTGCCACCGCTGTATTCCAGACTGAGCTCGTACTTCAGTAACGAGAGATTTTCATTCCAGCACACCTTGAATCCGGCCAAGGATTTCGTGATCGAGAATTCCGTCAGCAAGTCTCAAGATTATACCCGCTGGGTTCTGCCGAGCGTTTCGGTGAAGAAATTCACCGTTTTGAAAGAACCCTTCTCGTTGACCATCAACAATCTCTCGCACATCTCATCGCTCCAGTACGGTGAAGGTGACCTTTTCGATCACGTTGATGAATTTTACACATTCGGTCGCTACAGCGTTTCTGCACAGTGGAAATTTCCATACGTTTCCAAGCAACTCGATCTGTCGCTGAGCGGTGCTTACGAGCTGAACGGAACCAGCATAACAGACAATTACTCGAAGAATTACTTCCAGTTGGATTCGAACTTGCCCATGAGAACTGTACTGTTGCGGGGAGGCTGGTTCGACGTCTCGTTCGATTCTTCCCTCCGCACTGGTCTCTGGCTCGCTCATGGGAAAGGGCCGGAGTATCTCTTTACACAGACGAGCAAGGCGAACTTCACGTTGAAGCCGGTGGATTTCTTCTCCATCTCGGTCGGCTATCAGAACAGAGCCTCGTTGAACAACGTCACCTATTCCAGTTTTTCAGATTTTTCCGATCTTTCAAAAGCCACCTTTTCAGCGATTCTTAGGGTTCCAACCAGCGGTTTCGAGCTTTCGACGGGATACGACCTGATCGGTTTCAAATGGGACGATCTTCTGTTCAAAACTACGACCACGTTCGACCTCTTTTCGCTGCGCTTTTCTTTGTACACAGAGACGGTGTACCTGATCGAGAGTGAGAAGTTGGACAGAACAAGCTGGGATATAAATGTCGGAGCTGGATCGTTCAGTCACGAGACGAAGTTCACTTACCGTTACGACAGAGAAGTTCCCGTCGATGTGTTGGAAAACAAGTTGACCATCAAGGGTAAAAGCTTCTTGTTCATGGAGAGACCAGATCTGTCGGTTCGTTACACTCTGAACGTTCAGCCCTTCGATCTTCTCACGCTGCAGGCGGGAGGATCTTTCTATACGGGACCTGCCAAGCATGCCATATCTCTCACTTACACCAGGAATTCTTACAGGTTGAGAGCTTCCTACGAACTGTCGGGGTTCGATCCATCGGTGAAGGTTTCGTTCTCTGGCCGCATCCAGCCTTTCCAGATCAGTTCTCTGGACCTGGCCGTGACGAAGGATCTGCACTGCTGGGGATTGGTCTTCGAGACGAGTTTCTCGACGGTCGGAGGATTCAGCCTGGAGAAGCTATCTTTCAAATTCTTCATAAAGGAATTCCCGAAGAAGAGCTTTTCTTTCGATCCTGTGACAGGTTCTGTCGGTCTCGACGTTTTCTAACGGTGGTGAAAGCGTGAAGGTCGATTATCTTCAAGAACTCGATGAAGAGCAGAGAAAGGCTGTTCTCGAATCGACGGGAAGATCTCTGGTGATCGCCGGACCTGGTTCTGGAAAAACGCGCGTCATCACGTACAAGCTGTTGCATTTACTCATGAGCGGGGTGAAGCCTTCGCAGATCCTGCTCGTTACGTTCACGCGCGCTGCGGCGAACGAGATGATCGAACGTGCAAAGCAGGTCACGGGGATGGACCTGGAGGAACTCACAGCGGGCACGTTCCACCACGTGTGCAACCTCATCCTCCGAAAGTACGCCCCCAGGGTCGGATTGACACCCAATTTCACGATACTCGATGAGGAAGACTCTTTGAGCCTAATCAAACATGTCAGGACCAGGGTCTTAGGCAGGATGTTCACTGAAGAGAAGGAAAAACACTTCCCATCGCCATCGATACTTCAGAAAGTTTTCTCCTACAGCGCGAACACGTTGAGCTCTCTCAGGGAGGCTCTGTCGACGCTCTTTCCGAAACATCTGGAATTCGAAAACATCGTGGAGGAAATTTACAGAGAATACACGCTCGAGAAGAGAACAGAGAACTGTGTTGACTACGACGATCTCTTAACCCTGACAGTATTCCTTCTCGAAAACGATCCTCACGTCAGGCAGAGGGAAGCTTCGAAGTACAGATGGCTCCTCGTGGACGAGTTCCAGGATACGAACGTTCTGCAGTTGAAACTGGTGGATCATCTTTCCAGCGTGCACGGAAACGCGTTCGTCGTGGCCGACGATGCCCAGAGTATCTATTCGTTCAGAGGTGCGAGGTTCGAAAACGTGAAAGATTTCGCTCGATCGGGTGCAAAGATATTCAAGATACAGACGAACTACAGGAGCACCGAGAGGATCGTCGAGCTCGTCAACGCCATGATCCCAAGAAGCAGTGTGCCAAAGGTGCTCAGATCGATCAAACCCAACGGTGTCAAACCGAAGGTGGTCAGCACATGGGACAAACCGAGTGAGGCGAGTTTCGTGGCCAAGGAGGTTCTGCGACTGATCGAGTTCGGTTACGAGCCCAACCAGATAGGCATCCTCTACAGGAGTCATTCACATTCCTTCGATGTACAGATGGAACTGACCAGGAACCAAATCGATTTTCGAATTCTTTCTGGAATGCGGTTCACAGAAACGGCACACGTCAAAGATGTTCTGGCCTTCCTCAGGTTGGTTCAAAATCCTAAAGAGAAGGTCTCATGGATCAGAGTGGCGAGACTGTTCCCTGGCATCGGTACGAAGACGGCTTCCGCCTTCGCAGATCATGCGGCCTCGGTGGAATCCACGGACATAGACGTTGTATTTGAAAGTTTCCCAGCCAAAAAGCCGTCCCTGCTGAAGCTCCGTGAGACCTTCTCGCGCCTGCTCCAGGAAGAGGGTGTTTCGAAAAAGATAGAGAGTCTGTACGAAAGCTTTTACAAGCAGTATCTGGAAGAAAACTATCCAGACTATGTCGAAAGACAGCTCGACATACAAAGGTTGATCGAAATGGCCGAACGCTACAAATCCCTGGAGAGGTTTCTGTCAGATCTGATGATCAGCGAAGATGTGACCCGGGAGCCGGGCAAGGGAAAAGTCACCTTGACGACGGTGCATCAGGCGAAGGGTCTGGAGTGGGACGTGGTGTTCGTTCTGAGTGTGAATCCTGGAGATTTCCCCAGCTATTACGCCGTAATGGATGGTAAGCTGGATGAGGAAGAGAGGATCTTCTACGTTGCCATAACGCGCGCGAAAGAATTGCTCTACATCCTAAGACAAGAATCGGTGAAGAGGAACTACTTTTCCTGGATGAGATTACCGGATTTCGTCGAGAAGATCCCGACAGAGTTGGTGGAATGGATAGACCTGACCGAATGAGAGAGTGATGATTCATGATCCTGAGGTACAGCGGGAAAAATCTGCTGTATTTCGAATCCTTCGACCTCGAGTTCAGTGACGGTCTCAACGTCATAACGGGTGAGACGGGTGCCGGCAAGTCCGTGGTTCTCAAAGGGTTACAGGCGCTCTTTGGAAAAAGGGTGGAACTGTTCGAGAACGAGAACACATGGCTGGAAGCGCTCGTGAGCGTCGATCGAGTCGACGAAGAATTGAGAGAACTTGGCATTCAGGAAGGCGAGCACATCGTGAGCCTGAACGCGGGCAAAAGGTGGATCTACAGGATAGATGGAAGGATGTATCCACAGTCGATCGTTGAGAGATTGTTCGAAGATCTCGTCCACTTCCACCAGCAGAACACGCACGTGAACTTGTTGAAGAAGCGTTATCAGCTGTCGCTCTTAGATAAATTCGCTGGCAACGGGCAGATACTCTCCGAGTACACGAGGACGTACAGACGGATGGTTGAGCTCGAAAAACTTCTGAACGAAACTAAAATAGAAGCATTAGAAGAAAGGATCGAACAGCTCGACAGGGAGCTCAGCTTTTTCGAAAGGCACAAACCCAGCGAAGAAGAAGAAAGATCCCTCAGAGAAAGATTCGAAAGGATCAACAGAGCCAGGCAGATCCTTTCCCTCATGGACGAAATATCGCACGTGCTGAGTGAGGATTCGACGACCAGGCTCTGGAAATTGGCCGTTTCTGCGGAGAAGATGGTGCCTCTGGTGCCGAAAGATTTACCGGACATGCTCAGAGACATCGCTGAAAAATCGAACGAGTTGCAGCGGTCGATTCGAAAGTTCGTCGATCAACTGCAACTTGAAGATTCCCACGAGCTGGAAGCCAGATTGAACGTGTACAACGAGCTCAGGAGACGTTTCGGTCCCGACTGGGAAGACATAAGAAGAAACTGGGAAAGGCTGGAAAAAGAAAGGAAAGATTTGCTCGGGAAAAAACAAGAACTGGAACTCGCGGAGAGTGAGAGTCGTCGACTGGAGGAACTCTGTTTGAAACTGGCGCAGGAGCTTCATGAAAACAGGTTGAAAGCCGCGACCGAACTCGAAAGTCAGGTCAGGTTCCATCTCAGCCAGCTCGCCATGAATCTTGATTTTTCTGTGAAGGTCGAAAGGTTGGATCGTTTGACTGCGAGCGGTTTCAGCGATGTCGATTTCGTGGTTGGAACCGGCGGTGAGACCAAGCCATTGAAAGACGTTCTGTCCGGTGGAGAACTTTCCCGTGTGGTTCTGGCCGTGCACCTTTCAGTCGCAAACGAAATGGGACACGTCTTCGTCTTCGATGAGATCGATAGTGGTATCGGGGGAACTGTCGGGAACGTGCTCGGAGAAAAGTTGAAGGCCCTGTCGAAGAATTCTCAGGTCATAGTGGTCACGCATCTACCGCAGATAGCGAGGCTCGCCGACACCCATTTTGCGGTGGTAAAAGATGGAAACACGATGCAAGTGAAGATCCTTGGAGTAGAAGAAAGAAAGAACGAACTGTTGCGCATGATCGGTGGAGAGAAAGTGTGGGGTGAGCTCTCATGATAGTGTTCGGCACGGGTGGTGTGAGGGGGATCATGAGGAAAGGAGAATTCGACGAAGAACTCGTGATCAACGTTTCACGTGCCGTGTCTCTGTGGATGCACGAAGAAGGTTTGAACGGGGTAGTCATCGCCTACGATACGAGGAGGAATTCAAACTATTTTGCGAAAATAGCGGCCCAAACCTTCTCAGACTGCGGTATCGAAACGTACATTTTTGATGCACCGGTTCCGACTCCCCTTCTCTCTTTCGCTGTCCGGGAACTCGGCGTTAGTGCTGGTGTCGTGATCACCGCGAGTCACAATCCTGCTGAGTACAACGGATACAAGGTGTACACGAACGATGGTGTCCAGGCCGTACCAAAACACACAGAGAAGATCTCTTCCCTACTGGGAAAACCGTTCGGGGTGAAAAGGAAGGCACCAATGAATAATGTTCCGAAAGAAATAGAGGAACGCTACGTTGAGGGGATCGTCGGATTGGTGAAAGACTATGTGAAAAGCGGTGGCAAGATCGTTTATTCACCGCTTCAAGGCACGGGTGCTCGCTTTGTTCCCATGGTCCTGCGTGAACTTGGATTCGACGTGATCGTGGTTGGGGAACAGATGGAATTCGATCCGGATTTCTCCAAAGTCAGTTCGTTGAATCCGGAAGACGAGAAGGCGTTCGACAGGGTAAAGGCAGTGTGCAACGAACGCAACGTGAGGTTCGGCATCGCGACCGATCCTGACTGCGATAGGGTTGGCTTGATCGTGGATGGAAAAAGGTTGACGGGCAACCAAGTGGGAGTCCTGTTGACGGAGATGTTGAGACGCAGAGTGAAACCTGGGAGCTGTCTGATCAAAACCATCGTCACCACCGACATGGTCAAACCGATGTGCGAGGAACTGAACCTTAAGGTGATGGAAACACCGACCGGATTCAAGTACATAGGGCACCTCATAGAAACTTGTTCAAAGCAAGAGAATTTCAGTTACTTTCTGGCTTTCGAGGAGAGCTGCGGTTATCTGATGGGAAACCTCGTGAGAGACAAGGACGGTGTTCTCGGTTCTGCGTTGGTCGCTGCCCTCTGTTCTGAGTACGATCCGATCGAACTTTTGAGGGATCTGTACGAAGCTTACGGCTATCACTTCGAAGAGTTGATCTCGATACCCTTTGAAAGTGCCCAAGCGGCGAGGCGGAGGTACGAAGCGTTCAGGACTTCTCCGCCTGGCAAGGTTGGCGATCATCCGGTGGAGCGCGTGTACGATTACGAGAACGACCCGGAGATACCCAACGAGACACTCTTGCTCGAACTGGAATCGGCGAGGATCTACATCAGACCTTCCGGCACCGAGCCGAAGCTGAAGATCTACGTGAAGGTCGTGGGTTCAACAGAAAAAGAAGCGAGTTCGATTCTGGAATCCGTGAGAAGGGCTGTGATGAACCTATGAAGATTTTGCTCAAGAACGCCCTGGTTCTGAAGGATGTTCGTTCAGGATTGGAGATTTCCGACGTGCTCGTGGAGGATGGCAAGATCGCTGCGATGGGAGATTTGAAGGGATCGATCGTGGATGAAGAGTACGATATGTCTGGAAAACTCGTCATGCCTGGTTTCGTCAACGCACACACGCATGCCGCGATGACGTTGATGCGTGGCCTGGCGGAAGATGTGAGGCTCAGAGAATGGCTCACGGAGAAGATATTTCCCATAGAGGAGAAACTGACCGAGGAGGACGTCTACTACGGCACGATGCTGGCACAGCTGGAGATGGCGAGACGGGGCGTCGTCGCGTACGCGGACATGTACTTTCACTGCGATGCGGTGGCGAAAGCGGCCCTCGATTTTGGTATGAAAGTTTTGATCACGCGAGGTCTGGTGGACGTGGATTCGGACAGGGGAAGGCTCAGACAGAACATCGAGTACTACGAAAGATGGAACGACAGGGATGGATTGATAAAAGTAGGATTCGGTCCACACGCACCGTACAGCTGTTCGATCACCTACATAGACGAAATAGCCAGGGTCGCTCTGGACCTCGAAGCACCCGTGATGATACACCTCTACGAGACCACGGAGGAGAAGTACGAGCTGAGAGAACTGCTCAAGACTTCGTTGAGATACTGCAAGGTTCTGTTCGCGCACTGCGTTCACGTGAAGGACGAAGACATTCGCCTGCTTGCCCAGGAGAACTTCTTTGTGGTTCACAACCCCACGAGCAATCTGAAGCTGGGCAGTGGTATAGCTCCAGTTCAGAAATTCCTCGCGACCAAGGTTCAGGTCTGCATAGGTACCGATGGGGCTGCGAGCAACAACAGCCTCGACGTGTGGCACGAGATGAGGCTGGCAAGCCTGCTCCAAAAACTTTCTGATCCGAGGAACGTCTCTGCAGAGCAGGCTCTGTACATGGCGATCGAACAAGGTGCCAAGGCGGTGGGACTGACAGAGGGAAAGATCCAGGTTGGAGCCGATGCAGATTTGATCGTTGTCGACATCGATAAACCCTGGTACGTGCCGCGGAGTCAGATCAAGAACCACATCGTGCACGCGGGAAGCTCCTCGGACGTTTTCGCAACGATGATCAGGGGTCGCTGGGTCTATTACGATGGAGAGTATCCCACGGTTGATGCCGAACACGTCTACAAAAAATGTGAGGAGGCGATTCGAAGATTGACAGGTACAACAAGTTGAGCGAATATCTGAAACGTCGCTACAATGCGCGCGTGCATCGACTGGTCATAGACGCCGGCTTCACGTGTCCAAACAGGGAAAAATCTGGTCCCTGCATTTTTTGCGATCCCACCGGTAGTGGATTCAACGCGCTGCACGATCTGTCGATCCGCGAGCAGGTGCTCAAACAGAGAGAGTGGGCGATGAAAAAATACAATGCGACCAAGTTCATCGCGTACTTTCAATCGTTCAGCAACACCTACGCGCCGGTGGATGTCTTGAGAGAGAGGTACTCCGAAGCCCTCGTGGACGATTCGATCGTTCAGCTCGCGATCTCCACCAGACCGGACTGCGTTCCCGAAGAAGTTCTGGAACTGCTCGACGAGTTCAAAACTAAGGTGGATGTTTCGCTGGAGCTTGGACTTCAAACCATAAATCCGAAAACGTTGAGGATACTGCGCAGGGGTCACGGTGTCGCGGAGTTCATCGATGCGGTGCTCAGAGCCAAGAAACACGGCCTTGAGGTCGTCGCCCACGTGATCGTTGATCTGCCTTGGGACGAACTGGAGGACGTCATCGACACCGCAAAAACTCTTTCCTATCTGGGAGTGGACGGTGTCAAGATGCATTCGCTCTACGTGGTGGAGGATAGCCCGCTCGGTGAGATGTTCAAAGAAGGTGCTTTTCAACCGGTGAGCTTTGAAGAATTTCTGGAAAGAACCATAGCCTTCTTGGAACATCTTTCACCGAACATCGTGATACACAGGTTGACTTCAGATCCACCGAAGACGGGAACGCTGTTTGCCAGGTGGGGACTTTCGAAGTGGCAGATCATCAACGCGGTAGAAACCGAACTGGAACGCAGAAACACCTTCCAGGGGGCAAAGTTTAAGCCCGCCGGTGGCGGGCAACTCAATCGATCTTGAAACATTCTGTCGGATCGAACGTGTCGCGCTTCAGCAAAAGTTTCTGTTTGAAGAACTCGAGGATCAATTTGTACCGTTTCAGCCTGTGTGAATAACTCGCCTGAACGCTGTGACTGTGAGCGCCTTTCTTGAAGATCGCTATGTACACTTCTTTCCCAAGATCTTTGAGCACGTGGTAGAACATGAGCGACTGATCGAGGGGACAGCGGTAATCTTCGAGGCTGTGTATGAGTAGCAGAGGTGTTTTCACGTTCTTCGCGTAGAAGATGGGACTGAGTTTTCTGTAGTTTTCGTTCACGAGGGGATCCTCACCGATCAAGCTCTTGTCGAACCAGAAACCTATGTCTGAGAAGGCGTAACTCGTGAACCAGTAACTTATACCGTTCTCACTCACCGCCGCTCTGAACATGTCCGTCTGCGTTATCGCCCAGTTCGTCATGAATCCACCGTAACTGATGCCCGTGATGCCGATGTCCGTGATCGCTTCTCTCTTCTTCAGTTCCTCCACACCGCTGAGGATGTCTTTGAAGTCTTCCATGCCGGTTCTCTCTTTGACTGCCAGGGCAAACTTTTCATCGTAGTTGTCACTGCCACGCGGGTTTGTGTACAGCACGAAGAATCCTTCCTGTGCGAGGAGCTGGCCCATGAAATAGAGACATTTTCCGTACGCACCTTTCGGCCCGCCGTGGACGAAAACTATCAGCGGAGCCGGAGAATTGTCGGGCTTGAGGTACCATCCATCGATCTTCGTACCGTCGAAGCTTAAGTATTCGAAATGGTTCAGTTTTCTCACCTTCAGGGTCGAAAGGAACTGCTCGTTGAGGGCTGTGATCCTCTCGTTGCGGCCTTCACGGTGCACGTACACCTCGGCTCCTTCTCCATCGCTCACTGCCACATAAACGACCTTTCCATCATGGTTCGCATCGAAACAGCTCACCGCTCCTTCAGAGAGGATGGTCTCTTTCTTCCCCGACGACAAATCGATCCTCTCCAGTTTAACGTTTCCTCTTTCCCCACTCTTGAAGTAAACCCATCTTCCAGACGCGATGGGATAAGTTTCACCGTCTGCCGCCCAGACTTCCAAGCTTATGTGACCGGAGTTATCCAAGCCATACTCCTCGGTGAGCGGAACGAGTTCTCGATCCTTGAGAAGATAAACGTAGTCGTGCTCGAAGGCGTTCTTTTTCCTTCTTCCGAGCAGTATCAACCCCCACTGTGACTCTCCCGTCGCGATGAGACCGACGTCTTCGAGTATGGACCTTTTGCTTCTCCCATCGTACAGGACCACGTCGAAACGGGTGAACGGTTCTCTTTCGTGATGGATCGTGTACACGATGCCGGCGTTCCCCCAGAACGCGTGAGTTAAGTTCCTCTCCTCGAATTGGTCGAGTTCCTGGCACGATTCGGCGTCGAAGATGCGAAACACGTTCGTCTGGTCGTCTAAGAAGCCTTTCGCATCGAACCAGACCGGGATGCGCGTTTCGAAGTACAGATCAGGGTCACGTCTCTTCTTCAAAGTTATCACGAACAGTCTGCGTTCGTCCGGGGACCAGTCGAAAGAGCTTATGGACTCCGTTACTGTCAACGTGTAGGTCGAGAAGTTGGCCAGTTCCATCACGCAGAGACTACTTTTTTCTTCGTCCTTTTTCAGATAGGCCAGTTTTCTTGAGCTCGGTGAGAATTTGGGTTTCGAGGTGTCCTCAGGTAAAAAGAAACGCTCTCCAGTGTCGAGCCTGTACAGAACAATCTGCCTGACGGTCTTGTTCTTCTCGGGAACTATCCTCTTGGTGGTGTAAGCGATCCATTTTCCATCGGGGCTGATCTTGACTTCGGTTGGGACGACGAACTTGGCGAAGCTCGTCACAGACCACATGCTTTTTCACTCTCCTTTCGAGAGCCCGAACTTCTCGAGCCTGAGATTCCTCTGTTCAGCGAAACGCTGTTTCGCTTCCCAGGCCTTTCGTTTCAACCTCTCCAGGTCCACATTGGGTTCGTATCCTATCGGTTCGTGTTGCATGAGCACTCGCGCCGTCTTCGTCACCAACAGACCAACGTTGTACGCGTCCATCATCGCCTGAACGTCCGTTGTTGGATCTTGAACGTGTGAGTAAGCCATAGACCATGGTACAACGTGAACACCCATACTGTTGAACGTGATGGCGAGATAAGATATGGTCATCATGACACCGCTGTCGGACCCGGTTGCGATGAATCCGGCCACCTTTCCTTCGAGCAGGCTTTTACCCACGTGGTCGATCATGGCCTCCAGGCTCGTGAGCCTGTCGATGAAATTTTTCAAAATTCCGTTTGGGGCGTACCAGTAGACTGGTGTGGCTATCACGAAGCCGTTGGCTTCAACGAGTTTAGAAGCGATCTCGTTGAAGTCGTCATCCTGGATCAAACACGGATATCTGCAGAGCTTTTCCTCGTCTGAGACGCAACCTGTGCAAGGTTTTATGCTGTAGTCTGGAAGGTAAAGGATCTCAAAATCACCATGGGCATCTCGAACGCCCTCCGCAGCGATGTGAAGCAGCTGGGACGAACAACCGTACTTCCTTTCGGAAGCACCCAGGAGCACGATGAAGGGTTTCATGCCAAACTCCCCCTCGAGCTTCTCTCAAAATAATCTTATCGTGACGAGTGCGCAGGCGAGTTGAAGGAAACTTTACAGGAGGGCACCGGGAGGCACATTTCCCTCAACGGATCTGAAGGAAGTCTAAAAGGGGGCCGAGCCGGCCCCCACGGTTTTCCTCAGACCAACTTCGCAGCCTTCGCATGCACCTGGATGGGTTCTGTCAGCACTCTTTCGATCCTCTCGAGTGCCCAGTCGATTTCGTCCTTTTCTATGACCAGTGGTGGTGCGAACCTTATGACCTGTTTGTGAGTCTCCTTGCACAGTATTCCCAGCTGTGCGAGTCTTTCGCAGAAAGGTCGCGCCGTACCGAACTCCTTCTTTATCTCGACACCTATCAAGAGCCCTTTTCCTCTGATTTCCTTGACGTAATCGCTCCTGATCTTCCTGAGCTGATCCATGAAGTACTCACCCAAAACTCTCGCCCGCTCGTCGAGTTTCTCTTCGACCAGAACGTCTATCGCCGCGATACCCACCGCGGCCGCCAGCGGGTTACCTCCGAAGGTTGAACCGTGATCTCCGGGTTTCAGCACGTCCATCACGTCGTTGCTCGTCAGCACCGCAGAGACCGGGTAAACCCCTCCTCCGAGGGCCTTTCCGAGTATGAGCACGTCTGGTTTGGCGTCTTCCCACTGCCACGCGAACATCTTTCCAGTCCTACCGAGTCCTGTCTGGATTTCATCGAACATGAGCAGGATTCCATGCTTTGTTGCGATCCTTCTGAGTTCTGCAAGATACCCATGAGGTGGCACGCGTACACCACCTTCACCTTGAATTGGTTCGACGAGTATGCCAAGTGTGCGTTCGTCGATGAGCGCTTCGACGGCTTTCGCATCTCCGAACGGAGCGATTTTAAAACCTGGTGTGTACGGTCCGAACCCATCTCTGTACTGATGTTCCGTCGAGAACGAGACTATGGTGATCGTTCGACCGTGGAAGTTACCTTCCGCGACGATGATGTTGCCCTCGTTCATTGGAATTCCGCGTTTGTAGTAAGCCCATTTTCTTGCAACCTTGAGGGCGCTTTCCACGGCCTCTGCTCCCGTGTTCATGGGAAGGACCTTATCGTAATCTGCAAATTTTGCAAGCTTCTCTTCAAAGAGGCCGAGAACGCTGTTGTGAAAGGCGCGCGACGTGAGCGTGACCTTCTGAAGCTGCTGTTCCAGTGCCTTGATTATTTTTGGATGCCTGTGCCCATGGTTCAGAGCCGAGTAAGACGACAGCATGTCCAGGTACCTTTTTCCCTCCACGTCCCAAACCCAGACCCGTTCGGCTCTATCGATGACAACAGGAATTGGTTTGTAGTTGTGCGCACCGTACGTGTATTCCAGATCGATGTAGTCCTGACTCCTCATGCGGGGTTCCTCCTTTCTGTGCAACAACATGATAACACTTCTGCTAAAAAATTCAAAGTCTGGCAAAATATGGCAATCCTTAGCCAACAGGAACTAATCTCGGCCAAATATGGTTCTACTTTCTCTTTCTCACGTATGCTCACGTATGCTCTCTTTTGCTTTCGTATGCCCACTCCTTCACCGAACGTGATAAATTCTTCTTGGGGGTGACGATGATGAGAAGGTTGGCGGTCGTATCGTTTTTGCTCTTGATCGTTCTGGCTTTTTCCTGGTCTGCGCACGAAGCACTCACTTATCTCATCGTGAAATCTGCTCTTCCCAACGCCAACGAGCTGATACAGATAACACCTTACAGTTACGAGGAAAAGAGGATCTACAACACCGAAAGGCTCATCTTGGACGACATCTGTGGTCGGTTCGTGAGCAACTTTGTTCCAGCATGGGCAAAGTTCTACCCTCCAGACCCGGCACCGATCGATGGCAGAGTGCCCGTCTGGCAGGTGTTGACGGTTTACTCTGTGGAGCCTGACCTCGGCATGGACGAAGGTTTGAACCTGTCGAAACTTCAGTCCATCATAGGTAACAGCCAGGGTGTGAGGCACATGAAATACAAACTGTTGTTCTTCGATTTCTTCGAGGGCAGTGAGTCTTTCCTTTACTTCGTCGAGATGTCCAGAGAGGCTTTTCGAAAAGGCGATCGTTACTGGGGCTACAGGTTCCTCGCGAGGGCCGTTCACCATCTCGAAGATCTGTCGATGCCCTACCACAACGCACCGGGTAGATTGGGAGACGTTCTTGAAAGCCTTCTCTGGAACAAAAGCAAAGGCATGGAACTCGCGTACAGACACTTTTCTTACGACGAGTATCTGGCCTATTTGCTGTACCTCGAGGATGGAGAAACTGTGAAATCGATCGTCGAAGCGCAACCGAAACGTACCAAGAATCTTAGAGAACTCGTTCAACGTGTTCGGTTGCTCGGCCTGAGAAAACTGTACGATGTGGACAAGATATTCGAAACAGTCTATCCTGGACTCGATAAGGTTCTGTCCTGGAACGACTTCGAAGCCAGCGCAGAACGATTGAAAGGTTTGAAGAACATCACGGTGCAGATCATGGGGGAATTTTCTTCCTATTTGAAAGGATTCCTTCTGGATTTTCTCGCTCAGGTTGGAGAGATATGACAGAAACGAGGAGAAAAGACTCTGGCACTTCATTCACTTGTCTGTTATAATGTTAACACGGTGAACGTTCGTGAAAGGAGGTGTACCCGAAAGGGTGTGACCATGGCCAAGAAGAAGATTCTGGTTGTCGATGACGATCCTTCGATCATCGAGCTCGTGAGTTACAACCTGGCGCGCGAAGGCTACGATGTGCTCAAAGCTTACGACGGAGAGGAAGCGCTCAAGGTTGCCACGAACGAGAACGTGGACATGTTCATCGTGGACATCATGCTCCCGCAGATGGACGGTTTCGAACTCGTCAGGCAACTCAGATCCATGGAGAAGTACAAGAATGCACCCGTCATATTCCTGAGCGCGAAGGGCGAAGAGTTCGACAAAGTTCTCGGTCTTGAGCTCGGCGCGGATGATTACATCACAAAACCGTTCAGCGTCAGGGAAATGATCGCTCGCGTGAAGGCGATCTTCAGGAGGATCCAGCTGAGCGCTCAGGAACGCGAGGAGAGACCGAAGAAGATCGTGGCAAAGGGTCTGGAGATCGACGTCGAAAGGTACGAAGTCAGGGTCAACGGTCAGAAGGTCGCCCTGACGCCACTCGAGTTCGAACTTCTGAGGTTCCTTGCCGAGAATGAAGGTAAGGTCTTCAGCAGGGACGTTTTGCTCGACAAGCTCTGGGGTTACGACTACTACGGTGATACACGAACGGTGGACGTACACATCAGAAGGCTGAGAACGAAGATCGAAGAAGATCCATCCAATCCGAAGTACATAATCACTGTGAGGGGCAAAGGCTACAAGTTCAGAGATCCAGGGAAGGAAGAATAATTCGTGTTAGTCTTGCTCTTCGTCGCCGCAGTAGCAGCGACAGCGTTTTTTTTGTACTCGCTGTCACTTTGGAGATCCAACAGAAATCTTCTGAAGTTTTTCAGGAGGGTGGCAGAGCTGGCGGACGTTGTCGAAGACTCTCCACCCTCTTACGTGTTAGAACGTCTCCGCAAGAAACTGAAAATGCTGGAGGAAGAACTCTCCAGGGCCCAGAGGAGCAGAGAGAACATTTTGACGTTGCTCGATAACATTTCTGACCCCATACTCTTCGTGGAAGAGGATGGAACTGTAACGTTCGCCAACGCGGCCGCTCAGAAGATCACACGATCTGAACCCATCGCGAGGAAGATATATGAAATCGTCGAAGAGTACTATCTGATCGAAATGTTCGAAGAAACCGTCAGCGCGTGGCAAGCGCAGGAAGCCGAGATCGTCATGTACGTGAACGATGAAAAAAGATACTACGCCTGCAAGATGATACCGGTGATCTTACCTGGAGGGGAACGAAGGATCATCATCGTGATGAGGGATGTGACTAAGGAGCACGAACTCAACGAGCTCAGAAGACAGTTCGTATCGAACGTTTCACACGAACTGAGAACACCGCTGACATCCATACACGGTTACGCAGAAACGCTCTTGAGCGATCCGGATATGGACGTGGAAACGCGCAAGAGATTCCTCACGATCATCGAGAACGAGTCCGCACGAATGTCGCGGCTCATAAACGACCTGTTGGATTTGGAGCGCATGGAATCGGGCGAAGCGAGGTTTGAGTTCAAAGAAACGAACCTGTGCATGGTCCTCAACTACGTACTTTCCATCGTTGAACCCCTTGCGAAGGAATACGGAGTTGAAGTCAGTGCACAGTGCGACGATGTAACTGTGTGGGCCGACCAGGACAGGATGGTGCAGATGATTCTGAATCTTGTCGACAACGCGATCAAATACACTTCGTTGAAGGAGATCGGTGAAAAGAAAGTCAGGATCAGAATCACGAAAGAAGGCGATCGTGCAAAGATAGAGGTTTCGGACACAGGGCCCGGCATACCGAGGGAAGCCCTCTCGAGGCTGTTCGACAGGTTCTACAGGGTGGACAAAGGCAGGAGCAGAAAGATGGGGGGTTCTGGGCTCGGCCTATCGATAGTCAAGTCCATAGTGGATAGACACGGTGGGGAGATAACTGTGAGCAGCGAGATCGGTGTCGGAACGACCTTCACAGTCAGATTGCCGATCAAGAGGGAAGTGGAAACATGAGGATGTACGATATCATAAAGAAGAAACGCGACGGATTCGAGCTGACCGAAGAAGAGATCCGATTCGTCGTGCAAGGTTACACCCGCGGAGAGATTCCCGATTATCAAATGGCCGCTTTCCTCATGGCGGTTTATTTCCGTGGCATGAACGAACGGGAAACTTACGATCTAACCATTGCGATGCTCGATTCCGGCGATCGGCTGGACCTTTCCTCCCTCAGTGGGATAAAGCTCGACAAGCATTCCAGCGGGGGTGTGGGAGACAAGATCAGTTTCGTTGTGCTTCCGATCGCCGCGAGCTTTGGAATCAAGATCGCCAAGATGTCCGGTCGTGGTCTGGGTCACACCGGCGGTACGATAGACAAGCTCGAATCGATACCAGGTATGAAGACATCTCTGGACAAGGAGCAGTTCCTCAAGGTAGTGGAAGAGGTGGGATTCTCCATCGTCAGCCAGACAGAAAACCTTGTGCCTGCAGACAAGAAAATCTACGCGCTCAGGGATGCCACGGCGACGGTCGAAAATCTTTCCCTGATCGCTTCGAGTATAGTTAGCAAAAAGTTGGCTGCGGGGGCAGACGCGATAGTTTTCGATGTGAAGGTTGGTTCGGGTGCTTTCATGAAGGATCTGGATCAAGCCAGAAAGCTGTCTTCGTTGATGCTCGACATCGTGAAGCGCAACGGGAAGAGGGCGAAGGCAGTGATCTCGAACATGGACCAGCCACTCGGCAAGATGGTGGGCAACGCCCTCGAGGTGCTCGAAGCCATAGAGTGTTTGAAAGGACAGGGACCACGGGATGTGATGGAACTTTCGTACACCCTCGTGAAGGAAATGCTGGACCTTGCAGGTGTAAAGGTGAGTTTCGATGACATAGAGGAAAAGGTCCGTTCTGGAGAACCGCTAAAACGGTTCAAGAAGTTCGTAGAGATGCATGGAGGAGATCCTTCCATCGTTGATGAACCGACGAGATTGCCCATCAGCAGGGACGTCGTGGAAGTGAGAGCTCAAAGAGAAGGTTACGTTGCAAAGATCGATGCGGAACGCATAGGCATTGCCTGCGTGCTGCTCGGCGGTGGTAGATCGAAAAAGGAGGACACCATCGATCATTCCGTTGGTGTAGAGTTGCTGAAAAAGGTTTCGGATCCGGTGGCGGTGAACGATGTGCTTGCGAGGGTGTATTATTCGAAAAAGAGCGATCTGGAATCGGCACTGAAGATCGTTGAATCGGCGTACGTGCTTTCGGAACAAGCGGTTGAACCATTACCGATCGTGCTTGAGGTGATCGAATGAGGTATTTGCCTTTGATTCTCGTTTTGCTCTTTACGAGTTGTTTCGCAGGCCAGGTTCTCATTGGCCTGCAGGGAAAATTCGTTTTACTTGAGGAATCAAACGGCTTCGTCGATGCGAAGGAGCTGGAAAGGCTCGGACTGACGTTCGTACTTTCCGAAGTTTCTGGGCGCGCCTATCTCATCTTTGAGAAAAAAATCGTGTTGCTCACGAAGGATGGAAACGTGACGGTGGACTTCCTCGACGTGTACAAAGATTCGGCGAAGTTCGTTGACAAAAAAGTCTTCATCAAAACAGAAGTTCTTCAGCAGGTTCTCAAATTGAGAGCGGAGAAGACTCCATCGGGTCAGCTGGTACTCTTAGACAGCGTACCGATCCTCCGATCGGCAAATTTTGAAAAGAACCGGCTCAGATTGGACTTCGTCGGCTTCGTCTCGGAGCAGATGGTTTCCACACGTACGACAAAAGGGAAGCTGGTTGTCGAGATATCACCGTGCATCAGTTTTGCCACCGCGGTCGATCCGGTGAAGATCCAGACCGAAGCAACATCCGTGAAGGTAGAGCTCGAACTCGGCGTTGATGTGGAACCTGTTATGGTTTCGGCGTTCGAACCGGGTGCGCTCACCTTTGAACTGAGAATGCCGATGCTCGGTAAGGAATGGATCGCTAACGGCGTCTATTGGCAGCAGACGACCGAGCGGATCGGCAACAAAGATGTTTTGGTGAACTATCTGTGGATAGACCCAACCGTGGTGGAACTGAGGCCCGCGATCAGTTCTTCCGGTATCGGTACGCTGGAAAGCGTGGATGCCATGGTGATCAAGAACAACGCGATAGCCGGTGTCAATGCGAGTTATTTCGATCCCAACACGGCGATGCCCATAGGCCTCTTGATCGTTGACGGCAAGATCCTGCAGGCACCTTACGGTGACAGGCCCGTCTTCGTTTACACTTACGCTGGAACTGTGCACATAGAGAGATTTTACTTCGACATCAACGTGCGCATCGGACAGCTTCTGTTCATCGTGAAAGGCATCAACACCGTGGCGATCGGGGAGGTACTCATTTTCACGAAGGAATTCGGCCTTCCAATACCGAAGAGGGACGATATGCTCTATTTTGTGGTTGAAAAAGGAAAAGTCGTCTCAAGGGGCTGGACATCCAAGGCCCCCGACGCGGGTTTTGTGCTCGCCATATCGAACAAGTACGAAAAATACTTGCAAGAAGTGAGACCTGGTGATCCTGTCGAGTACGTCATAAACACGAACTTCCCTTACAGAATAAAGCATGCGGTCGAAGCGGGACCTCTGTTGCTCTATCAGGGTGCTCCGATACCGGATCGGAACCAGGAGAAAAACCGTTACGGCGGCAACATTGCGAGGGTCAGTGCGACCAGAACCTTGATCGCTACGACGCAGGACGGAAAAGCGGTTCTCGTGGTCATAAGTGATCAAAATGGTACTGGGGGTGTCAATTACGATGAATTAGTTGATTTCTGCATGAGCAAGGGTTTCTACTCGGCCATGAACTTCGACGGAGGGAGTTCCTCCGTGATGGTCATCAAGGATAAGATCGTGAGTAGAACCTCGACTGGTTGGACGAGGCTCATTCCGGTTTCGCTCCTGGTGGTTCAGAAATCTGATTGAAAACAGAAGAGATGGAGGTGTATAGAAATGGCAATCGCTACTGAGAAAAAAAGGAACTTCGTTCTGGTTGGTCATAACGGATCAGGAAAGTCCCTTTTGGTGAGTTCGATCTTGAAAACGGCTGGTCTGGTCGATCGAATCTCGATCAGATTTGTCGACACTGATCCAATAGAAGAATCGAAAGGTTCGAGCATCAACTCGCACGTGTTCACTTTCACATGGAAGGATCACCTTCTGACCGTGATCGACACACCCGGCTTCGGCGATTTCATAGCTGACGTTATCAACTCGGTCTTTGTGAGCGAAAACGTTGTGAGTGTGATCAACGCGGTTGCCGGTGTGGAGATTCAAACGGAAAGAACGTGGCAGCTGGCCCAGGAGATGTCCAGGCCCATCATGGTCTTTGTGAACCAGATGGACAAAGAGAGAGCAAGCTTTGAGAACGCCCTGGAATCGGTGAAATCGGCGTTCGAATGTAAAGTTGTACCCTTAGTTTTACCGATAGGTTCCGAGTCCGGCTTCAAAGGCGTGGTGGATCTGGTCGGCATGAGGGCGTACGTCTACGAGGATGGTAAGGCGAAGCCTGTGAGCATCCCTGCGGAGTTGCAAAAGAAGGTCGAGGAAGCCAGACTCAAGTTGCTGGAAGACATCGTGGAGAGCGACGATGCGTTGATGGAAAAGTACCTTGAAGGTCAGGAAGTCGGCGAGGAAGAACTGAGGAACGCCCTCGTCAAAGCTTACAAGTCCGGGATCGTTGTACCGGCACTCTGCGGTTCTGCAGAAAAAGGGATCGGAATCGATCTGCTGCTGGACACCATCGTAGAACTGGGTGCGAGTCCGAAAGAAACGAAACTGTTAAGGGCTGTACTGGAAAGTGGCGAAGAGATCGAAATTTCCCCCAGTGAGACCGAGCCTTTCTGCGCTTACATATTCAAGAACGTTGCGGATCCGTTCGTCGGACGTGTGAGCTACATCAAGATCATAGCTGGAACCGTGAGACCCGGTGACAACTTCGTGAACGTGAACCGCGGAACGAGCGATAGGATAAGCAAACTGTATTTCGCTCGCGGGAAGGAGCAGGTGGAAATAGAGGAAGCGTCCTGCGGGGAAATCGTGGTGTTGCCGAAATTGAAAGAGGGCAGCGTGGGGGAAACCATTACTCATAAAGATAGAAAATTGAAGATCGTTCCACCCCAGTTCCCGGAACCCATGTTCTCAAGATCTGTCAATCCGAAGAGCAAAACCGACATTGACAAGATAAGCAACGGCCTGTCGAGGCTCGCCGAAAGCGATCCAACCTTCAAATGGGAATACGATCCCGAAACGGGTGAAACCGTTGTCTCAGGTCTTGGAACGATCCATCTGGACGTGATGATAGAAAAGCTGAAAAGCATTTTCGGTGTGGAAGTGGAAGTCGGCAAGCCCAAGATCGCCTACAGGGAAACCATAACAAAAAAGGCTGTAGCGGAGTACAAGCACAAGAAGCAGACGGGTGGTCACGGTCAGTACGGACACGTGAAGATAGAGCTCGAGCCACTCCCACGCGGAGCGGGCTTCGAATTCGTCGATAAGATCTTCGGAGGTGCGATCCCGAAGAACTTCATCCCTTCGGTGGAGAAAGGTATCATCGAAGCCATGAAGCGTGGTTCTCTCGCGGGTTACCCTGTGGTCGATGTCCGCGTGACACTGTTCGATGGGTCCTACCACGAAGTCGACTCTTCGGATATCGCATTCCAGATCGCAGCGATTCAGGCCTTCAGGAAAGGCATGGAAGAAGCCAGACCCGTCATACTCGAACCCATCATGGAAGTGGAGATATTCTGTCCAGACGAAGTCGCGGGTGACGTCATGGGTGAGGTGACGAGCCGAAGGGGAAGGCCTCAGGGCATGGAACCCGCTGGTCGTGGTATGTCCAAGATAAAGGCGGAAGTACCGCTGGCGGAGATGCTCGACTTCTCTGGCAGGTTGTCTGGTATCACGAGCGGCCGAGGGTATTTCACCATGAAGTTCCTGAGGTATCAGGAGGTCCCACCGAACATTCAAGAAAAGATCATTCAGGAAAGGAAACAGGGACAACAGAACGCTTGAGGTGAGAAGTGTTCGATGCATGTAGCTGTCGTGAGCTTCAAACTGAGATTGTTTGGTATAAACAGTCTGAAAGAAAAGCGTAGTCTGATCAAAAAGCTGATCAACGAATTGAGGACCAAGTACAACATCTCCATCTCTGAGGTGGGGATGTGTGATTCGAAAGGCTGGGCCGAAATAGGGATTGCCGTCGTGAATTCCGCAAAGGAGGTCGTTGACAGTACCGTGGAACAGATAAGTAACGCTCTGGAATCAACTTACGGGTTGGAAATCGTCGAGTTTGAGAGAGAAGGATGGTGAGAAGTGCGGCACATAATCGAAGAGCTGACACACATGCTCGACATCTTGACGGGCCCGAAGCGAAAACGACACGTGCTTTCCTGTTGCGAATTCGCAAGAAAGCTTGCAAAGATACATGGAATCGACGAAGATAAAGTAATCGTTGCTTGTTTGGCACACGATGCTTTCAGGGATGTTCCAGCAACCAAACTGTTGAGGATTGCAAGATCTTACGGCATCGAGCCGAGTGAAATGGAACTCGAGCACCCGGTTCTCTTACACGGAAAGATCGCGGCGGAGTATCTCAAGAGAAGGTTCAAGTTCAACGATCAGGACGTGCTCGATGCCGTTGCCTTTCACACCAGTGGGAAGGCTGGAATGAACGGAGTTGGAAAGATCGTTTTTCTCGCCGACGCCTTGGAGGAAACACGGGTGTACGAAGGCGTTGAACATTTGAGAAGACTGGCAGAACGTGATTTAGACGAAGCCTTGATTCAGACTCTCAGAAGCAAGGTCTGCTATGCGATGGAAAAGGAATACCTTCTCCTTTCAGAAACAGTTGAAATGTGGAACTGGTTGTTGCGTAAGAAAAGACCCAGATCGTTCACTGAAAGCAATCACGACGAGCTTGGAGGTGGATGAGCGTGGCGATAAAAAAGAGAAAGACGGGTCTGTTCTGGGTTCTCTTAGCCTTGATCTTTGTTGCAGCGGGTTTCGGTCTCTGGTTCGTTCTCTCTTTGAACAGTTTGAAGCGCTCTCCCGAGTTCGCATCGCCTATAGTGCATTATGTCTTCATTCTTAAAGATCAACAGAAGGCGTATTTCATTCGCGTTGACACCACCAAGAAGATGCTGTACGTGATCGAGCTGCCACAGTACGCGTTCAACCCACTGAACAACAGATCGCTCGACGTTCAGAATCCACTTGAAGTTTTCAGTTTCACTGAATCGATGGTCGAATTTTCCTCGAGTTTCAGATACTACGCCATCGTTGATTCACAGCAGATCAAGAAGCTCGCCAGATACATACTTGGCAACGGAGTCGAAAGTTTCGAGAACTTCTTGAGGAGTTTGAGTGTGAGGAAGGGCAAAATCTTCGATCACGTTCTGGTTCGACAGTGGTTGAAAGAAATCAAGAACGAGAAAACGTTGACAGCGGCCGCGTTTTACAAACTGATCTACGAGGCCAGCAGGAACGCGCTGAGATTCTACTCGGTGAAAGGATCTTTCGAAAAACCCTTGACGATAACGGTCGATGGCAAGAAGTTTCAGCGGCTTTATCTCGATGTTCAGACTATACAAGCCATCAAAGAGGACATGAGGAGGTGAAGCGGATGCAGCACGTTAGGATCACCATCTACACTACCCCCACCTGTCCATACTGTGCGAGGGCGAAGAACTATTTCAGACAGCTGGGACTGAAATTCACCGAGCTGGATGTTTCGAAGGATCCAGCCGCAGCGGAACGTCTCGTCAAAAAGACCGGTCAAACTGCTGTGCCCGTGATAGAGATAGGGAACCAGATCGTCATAGGCTTCGATAAGGAAAAGATAGACAGACTCCTGGGAGTGAAATGAATCCTTGATCGATGTGGTCTTCGTGCCAGAAGAAAAGATAAGGGAAAGAGTTTGTGTCCTGATCGATGTGCTCAGAGCCACGAGCGTCATCGTCACTGCCTTAGCGAACGGTGCAGTTTCAGTAGAGCCAGTCCCAACGTTGAAGCAGGCGCTTGCGAAGAAAGACAGAGACGTACTCGTGTGCGGAGAAAGACGGAGTGTGAAACCGAAAGGTTTCGATCTTGGAAATTCACCGTTCGAATACTTGAGCGATTTGGTTCAGGGAAAGAAGATCGTGCTGTCGACCACCAACGGCACGCGTGCGATTCGAAGGATTGAGTGTGAAATTCTCTATGCAGCGAGCTTTCTGAACCTTTCCTCGATCGCGCATGAACTGAAAAGGTACGATTCTGTTACGATCGTTTGCTCCGGTCAGAATGGAAAGATCGCGCTGGAAGATGTGCTCTGTGCGGGCGCGATCGTGGCGCTGGGCGGTGGAACAGAAAAGACGGACTCAGCGTTGATAGCCGAGTCCGTCTGGCGGTGCAGTGATTCAGTTTTCGAAACCCTCAGTAGATCTCAGCATGGTCGAGAACTCATCGAAAAAGGATTTCTCAGGGACGTCGAGTATTGCTCGCGGATCGATCTGTATTCCGTCGTGCCGACTTTCGATGGAAGGTCGTTCATTCTACAAACGTCTGAACGATCCCTGCAAGCTTAACGAACTGTTCGTCCAGGCTGGCACCGCCCACCAGACCACCATCCACGTCCGGCTGGGCCATGATCGCGAAGAAGTTGTCCGGTTTTATGCTTCCACCGTACAGAATCGGTGTGCTTTCCGCGAGCTCCTCGTCGTACAGTTCGCGGAGCAATTTTCTGATGAATGCATGTGCCTCTTGGGCTTGCTCTGGTTTGGCCACGATGCCCGTACCGATGGCCCACACGGGTTCATAGGCTATCACGAGGTTCTGAACTTCCTGCCTCGAAAGACCGTAAAGTGCTTGTCTGATCTGCATCTCAACGACGCAAAAGGTCAGGCCTTTCTCGCGTTCTTCCTTCGTTTCACCAACACACAGTATGGGCCTCAAACCTTCTTTGATGGCCGCTTTCAGTTTCTTGTTTATCATTTCATCAGTTTCGTTGAAGTATTTCCTACGTTCGGAATGTCCGATGATCACGAATTCAACACCGATCGCCTTCAACATCGCAGGTGAAACTTCGCCGGTGAACGCTCCACTACGTTCGAAGTGGCAGTTCTGGGCACCGACAGAGATGCCGGTTCCACGCGTGAGTTCAACCACATCGGCCAAGGAAACGAAAGGCGGGCAAACGACTATTTTGAAACGTTTGCCCGCCAGTTTGTTGACCAGCTGGTTCACGAAGAGCTTGGCTTCTTGGTTAGTCTTGTGCATTTTCCAGTTGCCGGCCAGGATCACCCTATCTATTTTTTTTTGTCAGCGATGCTCTTTATGCCGGGTAGCTCTCGACCCTCCAGGAACTCAAGAGAGGCTCCTCCACCGGTCGAAACGTGCGAGTAGGCCGATTCTAGATTGAACTTGGCGACCGCTGCCGCCGTGTCTCCTCCACCGACCACCGTGGTGCCCTTGACCTTGCTGATCGCCAGGGCGACCTTCCTGGTGCCTTCCGCGAAGTCATCTATTTCAAAGACGCCCATGGGTCCGTTCCAGACAACGGTCTTGGCACCCGCGAGCTCTTTCTCGAACAATTCAGCCGTCTTCGGTCCGATGTCCAGACCCATCCAGCCCTCTGGGATACCGTCCTTCAGGTCGACGACCTTCTTTTCGACTCCGGCCTCTATCTTCTGCGCGATGACACAATCTACAGGCAGCACCACTTTGACCTTTTTCTGCTCAGCCTGTTCGAGTATCTGTTTGGCCAGATCGAGCTTGTCGTTCTCGACTAAGGAAGAACCAACGTTCACGCCCTGAGCTTTGAGGAACGTGAACATCATTGCCCCGCCTATGAGGATCTTGTCTGCCTTGTTCATCAAGTTGGTGATGACACCTATCTTGTCGGACACCTTCGCACCGCCGAGGACAACCACGTACGGATGATCAGGCTCGTAAGTCACTTTGCTCAGGAATTCTATTTCCTTTTCCATCAAAAATCCCGCTACGCTCGGTATGAACGAGGCAATTCCGACGTTCGATGCGTGGGCCCTGTGAGCCGTGCCGAAGGCATCGTTCACGTGGATGTCGGCCAGTTCGGCCCAGGCCTTCGCCAGTTCCGGATCGTTCTTCTCCTCTCCCGGATGGAATCTCGTGTTTTCCAGGACGATGACATCACCGAGCTTAGCTTCTTGAACAGCTTTCTTCACTTCTTCTCCAACAACGTGGGGCACGAAGATGACGTTCAGGCCAGAGATCTGCTTCAGGTGATCCGCAACGGGTTTCAAACTGTACTTTGGATCGACTCCCTTCGGCCTTCCGAGGTGTGAGAGCAGTATGACCTTGGCGTTGTGCTCCACGGCGTACTTTATGGTGGGCAACGCCGCCACGATGCGGGTATCATCTGTGACCTTGTTGTTCTCCACTGGAACGTTGAAGTCCACTCTCATGATGACAGTTTTCCCATTCAGATCGACATCCCTGATGGTCATCTTCTTCATCGTTTCACCCCCTCAAAAAGTGAGGGAGCGAGGCTCCCTCACAGAAGTTTCGCAAGCATTTCCACCGTATCGACGACTCTGCAGGAATAACCGTACTCGTTGTCGTACCAGGAGAAGACCTTTATCAGTTTGCCTTTCACGTTCGTCAAGGTTGCGTCGAAGATTCCTGAGTACGTCGTTCCGATGATGTCGCTGCTCACGATCGGTTCGGTGTTGTACGCAATGATGCCTTTGAGTTTCGTCTCGCACGCTTCTTTCATGACCTGGTTCACTTCTTCTATCGTCGTTTCTTTGCTCACGACGGCAACGAAGTCAGATATGGATCCATCTGGAACTGGAACTCTCAGAGCGACTCCGTCGAGTTTACCTTTCAGTTCAGGAACGACGAGCGCCACAGCCTTTGCGGCTCCCGTGGTTGTGGGAATGATGCTCAACGCTGCTGCCCTTGCCCTCCTCAAGTCTTTGTGAGGAAGATCCAGCACCCTCTGGTCGTTCGTGTAAGCGTGCACCGTCGTGAGGAACCCAGTTTCGATGTTGAACTTCTCGTGGAGCACTTTTATTATAGGTGCGATGGAGTTGGTCGTGCAGGAAGCGCAGGAGATGATGACATGTTCACGGGTGAGCTTGTCCTCGTTGCACCCGATGACCACCGTGATATCTTCACCCTTTGCGGGAGCAGTTATGACAACTTTCTTTGCACCTGCCTGCAGGTGGAGAGCTGCCTTTTCACGGTCGGTGAAAACACCAGAAGATTCGATGACAACGTCCACACCGAGATCCTTCCAGGGAAGTTTGGCGGGATCCTTCTCGCTCAGAACCTTGTAGCTCTTGCCGTCGATGACTATCGTGTCTCCCTCTGCGCGAACTTCACCTGGATAGATCTTGTGTACCGAGTCGTACTTGAACAGATGGGCAAGAGTGGCGGCGTCCGTGATATCGTTGATGGCTACAACCTCGATCTTGGAAGATTTCCTTCTGAGAATCTCTCTCAACACCAACCTGCCGATCCTACCGAAACCGTTGATCGCAACTCTCATCCCTGAAAACCTCCTTTCGTTTGGGTTCACCTTTATGATACTGTTCCTCAATTGAGAAAAAGACAAGATTGTGTAAAAATTCACAAACTCGGTCCGCCCTGGACGAGCTTCGCCATCTCTTCGTCCCTTCGCTTCTGAATTTCTCGAAGAGCCTCGTTGACTGCGGCGATGATCAGATCGTTGAACATGTCCTTATCCTGGAGCAGTTCGTCGTCGTACTCGATCGATAAGATTCGATAATCGCACGTGGCGGTCACCCTGACCGCGCCTCCACCGGCTGTTCCGGTCACTTCCATCTGGCTGAAGCTCGCCTCGAGTTCCTGAACCTTCTTCGCCATCTCCTCTTGCATTTTCTGAATGGAAGCCAGACTCAGATCCTTCGATTCTCCCCTGGGACCGTAACTTCTACCACCAAAACCCTTGATCTTTTTCAACCTCATCACTCCTCTATCCTGATCCTGCCTGGAAACATCTTCTGCAACTTTTCAAGCAACTGCCTTTCGCGCTCTTCATCGAGTTTGAGTTCGACGTCCACACTGGATTTGAGTTGGGTCTTGAAGAGGTACTCCAGTTCGAACAGTTTTTCTCTCAAATACTCGTACTGAAATCTCTGCGAAGGTAAAAGCGATATCTCTATTTTGTTGTCTTTCTTAGAAACCTTGGCCTGGACCAAGGCCACGTACATGGCCATATCGCCATGTTCTTTCAGATATTCCAAGACCTTGGAGATATCTGCTGTCTCACTCTGCTGGGGTTGTTCTTCCACCTTTTGTACTTGTTCTACTCGCTGCTGGACCACTGTTTGCCCGACGGACTCTGTTGTTTTTGCTTTCGCACTTCTCTTCATCGCGATGTCCATCGAGAGCAGTTTGCACGCTATTCTCTTGTTTTCGAAGAGTCTCAACTCGCTGGCCATGTTCATCAGGTCTCTCGCTAAAGCGATAGTTTCAACGGAGGGATCTGCTGCGATCGTTTCCTCCAGTTGTTCCAGACAGAGCTGGACGAATTGGTCGAGGTCGAAGCCGTCCTCATACACTTTCTCGATTATTTCGGTCGCATTCTTTACATCGCCGTTCATGAGTGCTTGAAGGTATTCTCTCACAGTCCTGGCTGGTGCAAGCCCCAGGGCTCGTTCGACCGTTTCAACCGTGATCTTCTCGCCAAAGGCGTAGCTGGATACCTGTTCCAGTAAAGTCAATGCATCGCGCATGCCACCCGAGGCGCGTTTCGCGATGAGGGCGAGGGCTTCTCGGTCTGCGTCGATTCTTTCCTGTGCAGCGACACGGATGAGATGCTGCAGAATGTCCGATTCTCTGAAGCTTTTAAATTCTATCAGCTGGCATCTCGAAACGATCGTTGGCGGAACTCTTTCCAGGTTGGTCGTTGCGAGTACGAACACAACACCTTTCGGGGGTTCTTCGAGAGTTTTCAACAGGGCATTGAAGGCTTCCCTTGTGAGCATGTGGAACTCATCGATTATGTAAACTTTGTACGATCCCATCATGGGTTTGAACACCACAGCGTCTCTGATTCTCCTTATTTCGTCTATACCTCGGTTCGAGGCGGCATCGAGTTCGAGCACGTCCGGGTGGTTTCCCTTGTCGATGGAAGTACAGCTATCGCAAACACAGCATGGTTCATAATCTTTGCGGTTCGGGCAGTTCAAGGCCTTTGCCAGTATCCTCGCAAGCGTGGTCTTCCCGCTTCCACGCGGGCCAGAAAAGATGTAAGCGTGTGACACGCGATCGGTTAAAATAGCATTCTGGAGAACCAATTTGGCCTGGAGCTGGTCTATAACCTCGGAGAAGCTCTTCGGCCTGTATTTTCTGTAGAGCGCTTCCATGCGCTTCACCAGACCAGATTATATCAGAAACGGAGGTTGTGCAGAACGTGAAAACCCTGAAGCTGTTGGTGATATTTCTCCTCATGCAGGTGACTCTCTCATTTTCACAGCAAGTGCCTGACTGGTTCACAAAGCTGGTTGTGGAAACGAGATCGCAGCACGGATTGACCACCGATGAAGCCTATGTGGCGAGCCTTTATGAAGCGATCGTCGATGTGAGCAACCGCTTGGGGATAGATTACCTCTTGATGATCGCACTCATACTCGTGGAGAGCGAGTTCAGAAACGTGGTGGGAATGCACGGCGAGCTCGGTTTAACCCAGATAAAACCGGAGACCGCACGGTTCGTCTGCAAGATTTACAACCTCAACGAACCTGAAGATGGTTGGGCGAGGTTGCTGTGGGATCACCGGCTGAACGTAGAGTTCGGGGCGCTCTACCTCAAGTACCATCTCGAAAGAAACAACGGAAACATACTCAAAGCGTTGGAGGCTTACAACGGTGGAAACTCGAGAAGTTCCTATGCTGCCAAGGTGCTGGAATGCTACAGGGAGTTGATGAACCATTCGCTTGCTGATCGTTGAGGATGACCAGAAGATATCACGCCTGTTGCAGATACTGTTCGAGAGTCACGGCTATGAAGTGAGGATCGCCAGGGATGGAGAGGAAGCCTGGCAGATGTTCCAGTTCTTCGATCCTACCGTGGTCGTTCTGGACCTCATGTTGCCTGGAATGGACGGTTTTGAGGTGCTGGAAAAGATCAGATCGATCGATGATGAAGTCGGGGTCGTGGTGCTCACCGCGCGCGGCGAGGTCGAGAACAGAATAAAGGGGCTCAAGAAAGGTGCGGACGATTACGTTCCGAAACCTTTTCATCTGGACGAACTGCTTGCACGCGTCGAGAGTGTGGCGAGGAGGGTGAGAAAGAGAGACAGTTTCCATATAGGTGATGTTGAGTTCTTCCCAAAAGTGAGAAAACTGCGATACGTGGATGGAAAAGAGGTGAACCTTTCGGATAGAGAATCCGCAATACTGGAAATACTCTGTGAGAAAAGGGGTGCGGTGGTCAGCAGGGAAGAATTGCTCGAAAGGGTCTGGGGAGATTCGGAGAACATCAGCCGTAACGTGGTGGATGTGTACGTGAAATACATCAGGGATAAGCTCGGGGATGCCGCAAGGTTCTTGAAGACGGTGAGGGGCGTCGGGTATGTTCTCGACACTTAAATGGAGATTGACGATAACTCAGACGATTCTGTTCTCCTTGGTGCTCGGGCTTGGATTGTTGCTCGCTTACAACGTGACGAAGCAGGTACACATATCCCGTTCCGTAGAGCTGCTGAGGCAAACTGTTACGGCTTATCTGCGCAATCCTGTGAGGGGCGCACTGAGGGCGGGTCTTCCCACAGGTTTGGTCATCATCGACTCTTCCGGTGAGGTCATCCTTGGTACGATTGACACAGAGCACGAAAATTACAGAAAGTTCTTGTCGCACGTTCTTGCGACCAAGAAACCCACTTATTTGAAACTCGGTAACACCGAGTACCTCGTCGTGAAACTGCTGGTCCAGACCTTCGTCGGACAGAACGAGGTGTATCTGCTCTCTCCGGCCGGCGGAATCGGAGACTTTTTGAAGCTTCTGGCACGCATGTTTTTGATCCTCTGGCTGGTTTTCTCTCTGTTTTCATTCCTCTTGGGGCATTATTTTGTGAACAGATCCCTCGCTCCGATGAAAAGGATCACTGAGGAACTGAGAAACATAAACGCATCGGATCTGACCAGGCGCGTCTACGATCCTGGAGGAACGGACGAGGTTTCCGAACTCGCCAGGACTATCAACGAAATGCTGAACAGGCTCCAGCTCGGTTTTGAAATGCAGAACGATTTTGTCAACGACGTCTCACACGAACTGAGGACACCTTTGACGAGCATACAGGGTTATGCGGAACTGATAGAGAAATTTCCCACGAACGGTGAGATCGTCATGGAGTCGGCGCGAACGATCAAGGAGACGGTCCAGCAACTCACGAGCCTCACGGAAAATCTGCTCACCCTTTCGAAGCCGGTCACGAAGGTTGAGATCGTCAAGATGGACCTGCGAAGGTTTCTTCAAGAAGAAGCCGAGGAATTTTCGAAGCAGTTCAGAGATTTCGCCTTCGAAGTCGAGGGCGAGGGATACGGTTGTGCGGATCTGAGGGTACTCCAAATCGTTCTGAAAGCTCTCGTGGAAAACGCGGTGAAGTTTTCAGCGCAGGAAAAGAGGGTTGTGTTACGCTGCGGTGATGGCTGGGTCAGCGTGAAAGATTTTGGCATAGGTATAGACGAATCGGAGAGGAAGAAGATCTTTCAGAGGTTCTACAAATCTGACCGCTCCCGATCCACTCCGGGTTACGGACTGGGCCTTGCTCTGGTGGACAAGCTGGTCAAGGCGATGGGTGGTAGTGTCGAGGTGGTGAGCGAGGTGGGCAAAGGAAGCGAGTTCATCGTCAAGCTTCCATCGTGCTGAAGGAGGCAGTGCTGTGAGGATCGGTGGCCAGGCGATCATCGAAGGTGTGCTGATGCTTGGAAGCAGAGTGTCCATGGCCGTCAGGGATAAAGATGGAAACATCGTGGTGGAAGATCTGTCGGAAAGTTCCGTGACCGCAAACAAACTCTTCAGGATACCTTTTTTGAGAGGATTTGCGAGTCTGTACTTTTCCCTTTACTTCGGTATCAAAGCGCTGAACAGATCCGCCGAGCTGAGCAGCGGTGAGAAGATCAAGAAGTCCGAACTTTTCTGGACCACGGTGTTTGCGTTCGCTCTTGCACTTGGCCTGTTCGTCGTTTTACCGATGTGGATCACCGGGCTTTTCGGTTTCCTGAGGAATAACGAAATCGCCTTTGCCATCGTTGAAGGAATCCTACGGTTGATCCTCTTTGTTCTCTACGTGTGGATCATATCTTTCTTTCCAGACGTGAAGAGGCTCTTTCAGTATCACGGAGCCGAGCACATGGCGATCAACGCCTACGAAAACGGTGAACAGCTCCAGCTGGAGAAAATCAAAAAATACAGCACCATCCATCCCCGCTGTGGTACCAGCTTCGTGATGATATTTTTGATCTTCTCTGTGGTGATGCTTTCCCTGGTCAGTCCGCTCGCTTCGAAGAGCTTCGTCTGGAGGCTCTTCAGCAGGCTGATTTTTCTCCCCCTGACTGCGGGTTTTGCTTATGAACTACTCCGGATCTTGGCAAAAAGGCCAAAGTTTTTGAAAATTCTCTTCTATCCGGGTTTGTTCTTTCAAAAGTTGACGACCGCTCAACCCGATGACTCGCAGCTTGAGGTAGCGATCGCGGCTTTGAAGAGGGTCCTGCCCGATTCGGATAGAAGCGAAGGACCAGAATATCTGGGTTGACTCACCAGCGTGTTGTGAGCTGAAGCTTCACACTCGGTACGATGTTGTATCTGGTCAGCAGGTCCCTGACGTCCTCGGTAACGTAGACACGCACGATCTGGACCAAATTGCTCGCCAAAAGCTTGTACGCGGGATAGTTCTTCACATAATCTTCGAGAGATATCACGGCGTCGGTCTGGGGTTCGTACAGGAAAACGTTGCTGTTGACGAATTCCTGCGGATGTACGAGAGACAACTTGTACGGTGTGTCGGATTTGAACACAACCTCGAAGTCGTCGAGCAACTTTCTCAACATCCTGCGGTCTTCGTCTGGCACTTCCTTTGAATCGACGAGTTTTTCGAGCCGCAGTCTTATCTTTTGCAGGGTGTCCGCAACGATTCCGACGCTCATCACGTAGGGATCCGCACCTTCAGCGGTGAAACTGATCTCCACAATGAGTTTCCACAAATCCCTGGTCTCCAGCCTTCGCAGAATCTTGTACGCCTCGACGATGTTGTACTCGTTCTCGTCCAAATCGGAACTTTCCAGCTCGCTCTCATCGTTGACTCCATATTTCTCGAATATTTTTCTGGCTTCGAGTTTTATCTCCGCGAAGAGCGCCTGGTCTGTGAGATCGAGGAACTTTTCAAGATCGTTCACTCTCTCGGCGAGCCTGAGGGGTTTGTAAACGAGCGACAGTATCTCCTGTATCATCAGGTCTGCGGCTCTTGAAGTTTTGTGGAAATAAACGTTCTTGTACATCATGAACCTTCCAAAAAGACTCGTGTAGATCTGATCCAGCACTTTCACGTGGTAACAGAGGATAGGTTTGGAATCCTTCGTTTTCAAGTAAGAGTTCCTGATTATCCTGTCCACCGCTCCCACACCGAAATGGGTCGTCCCGCTGTAGTAAGAATCCCGCAACAGGAAGTCCAGTCTGTCCGCACCAAGTGGCCCCTGAACAACGTTGAACTCTGCGGCACCCTTTTCTTCACCTTTGAAGACTTCGTTCACCTGTTGCATGAGCATTCTCAAACTCTCGACGGTCACGTCCTCGATACCTATGGTCTGCTGAAGGTCCCTCCTGATGGCTTCTTTCTTCCTGGGTTCGGATATCTTCTCGTAGGCCTTGGACATCTCTATCGGCATCAACTCCAGCAGAATTCTTTCTCTGTGCTCATCGTGACCGTCCTGCAAACCCATCCTGCGGTAAACCACGTCGTCGAACTGGTGACTGAAGGGACCATGACCAACGTCGTGCAGCAGGCCAGCGAGCCTTATTATTCTCCTCTTCGCGTGTTCCTGGAACAGTCTTTCTGCGTACAACCCGGCGATGTGCATCACACCGAGTGAGTGCGCGAAACGTGTGTGACTCGCGCCGGGATAGACCCATTCGGCTCCCACGAGCTGGGAGAGTTGCCTGAGCCTCTGCACGGGTCTCGTATCGATCGCGAGCAGTTCGAGTGGGTAAAGGAATATCTCCGAATGGATGGGGTCCCTCGAAACTTTGTAGTACAAGTTTTCGCCTCCAAACATAGTATAATCGAGCGGACAAATCGTTCTGCGGGTGATCGTGGTGTACGCCGTTCTCAGATACAAGAAGATCGGTTTGCTGCGTTTTCTTTCCGCCATAGACACTTCCAACGCTGTGGAGAGGAACCTCAGGCGGGCCGGTGCGGCTCTCGAATTCAGCCAGGGTTTTCATAAAAAGCCGAGGGTCTCTTTTCTGGATCCCGCACCCACAGGGGTTTTCGATCTGGCACTGTACGTCAGAGTTCGTTTGCAACAGTACGAAGCAGATCTGCTCCAGCGACTGCAGGAAACTGCTGTGGAAGGTCTGTGGCCAGCACAATTGTGGTGGACGGACCTGGATATCAACAAACTTGTGACAGGTTATCTCTTCAGAATTTTTGTATCGGCAGACTGTGTTGATCTCGTTCGCTTCGATCCTCAGAATCGAATTTTCATTCCTGAGAAGGATAAATCCGGAACGTTGGGAAACTTTTTCAAAGGTGTTCACTTTAAAAAACTTGGCAAATTTATTGCTATAGTGTATTATCAAGACAGAGGAAACCTTGTCAAAGCGAAGTATCTGTACGAATCGCTCCTCGTGAAAGACTGTCCCGTGGTACTCGTTCAGAGGCTCGAGGCGATGTGTGGTGACATCGGACTGAGTGAGTACTTGGAGGCGAAACGTTGAGCTGCAGAGTGCTGGTTGTGGATGATTCCGATGTGCTGAGAAAGATCGTGGGCTTCAACTTGTCCAAGGAAGGTTTCATCGTCGAAGAAGCGCGCGATGGGGTGGAAGCCCTCGAGAGGATGGCATCTGCCAAGCCGGACCTCGTGATACTCGACATCATGATGCCTCGCCTGAACGGTTTCGAGGTACTGAAACGTATGCGCACCGATCCTGAACTTTCAAGCATACCCGTGATCGTGCTCACTGCCAAGGGTGGTGAAGACGACGCCAAGACAGCGCTGCAGAACGGTGCGAACGGTTTTCTCACCAAGCCGTTCAGTCCTGTCAAACTCATCGAGGAAGTGCGGAGAGTGACGGGGTGTGCCGGATAGCTTCGAAGCTGTCTACGAGAGACTGAGCAGGTTTGCAAAGATGCTCTCGGAAAATGGGGCGACGGACAGGAAAGAAGTGATGAAGCTTCTGGAACAAGTACTGGAGCAGATGAAAACACTCCGTCACGAGTACACCAATCTTTTGAACGAGCATTTGGAGGAACTGACCAAAACCTATCAGGAAGTAGCCACTCTCTTCGAACTGAACAGCATCTTCGCGAACGTTGTGGATCCTTCCGAAGTCCTCGAAACCTTGAGTGATGTGCTCAGGCAGACCATACCGTTCAAAGCGATCGTTGTGGAGCTGACGGTGCTAGGAAAGAAGATAGGTTACGAAAAAAGTTTCGACCAGATCGATTCGATCTCCGTGGCCAAGGATTTGCTCGATACTCTCGAGGGTGTTGTGCTGGTAGAACCCGATCACGGGATGAAAGTCAAGAATCTGCTCTCCGTTCCTGTGAGGAGTGGAGGAACCAGCTGGGGACGCATAACCTTGATCGAGAGGGATAACGGCATTTTCACCGCTGCGGACAGGAAAATGCTCGAAGCCGCGGCGTTCCAGCTGGCAGCAACCTGTGAGAGGTACACGCGTCTGTGGAGGGAAATCGAGAGACAGAGGATCAGGGAACAGCTCGAGATCGCCAGGCGTATCCAGATGAACCTTCTGCCCAAGCGATTGCCGAGTTCGGAACATTTCGAGATCGCCGCGAGCATGACTCCTGCCGTGCAGGTTGGAGGAGATTACTACGATGTGATTCCGGTGAGGGGATGCATCCTCGTTACGGTCGCCGACATTTCTGGCAAAGGTATTCCCGCGGCTCTGCTCATGACATCCTTGAGGAGCACGCTGAGGGTACTCGCGAAAAACTCTTCCGAGCTTTCCCATCTGGCGAACGAACTGAACAACGTCCTGTGCGACGATCTGTCGGAAGACAGGTTCGTGACGATCGTGCTCATGTGCCTTCACAGAGACGGAAGAGTCTGTATGATAAACGCGGGTCACAATCCTATCTTGTTGATGCACAGCGATGAGGTTTCCCTCATAGAGGCTCATGAACTTCCCATGGGTATCATGAGAGATGTGGACTACAGGGAAATCGAGATCGGTTTGCACCCGAACGATACGCTTCTGATTTATACCGACGGTGTTACGGAGGCGAGGAACGAAACTGGAGAAGAGTTTGGTCTGGAAAGGCTGATGACAGTCGTGAAAAGCTCGAGAGAAGTGTCTGCGGATGAAATCATAACGAAGGTTCAAAACGAGCTGAAGCGTTTCTGCGGGGAAGCACCCCAGCATGACGATTCCACGATGTTGGTGGTAAAATACTTGAGACGAGACTGAAGGGACGGGAGGTTGGAACATGTCTGGTCACAACAAATGGGCGAACATAAAGCACAAGAAAATGGCTCAGGATGCGAAGAGATCCCAGTTGTTCACGAAACTCATACGTGAGCTGATCGTCGCCGCGCGTGAGGGAGGAGGAAATCCGGATACTAACCCGCGCCTGAGGGCAGCCATCGAAAGGGCCAAGGCGGCGAGCATGCCGAAAGAAAACATCGAAAGGGCTATCAAAAGGGGCACAGGAGAAATAGAGGGTGCGGAATTCCAGGAAATCATTTACGAAGCCTATGCACCGGGTGGAGTTGCGCTGTACATCAGAACGCTGACAGACAACAAGAACAGAACTGCGCAGGAACTCAGGCACGTTCTGAGCAGACATGGGGGCAGCTTGGCGGAGCCTGGCTCGGTGGGCTGGGTGTTCGAGAGGAAGGGCATCGTGGAAGTGCCGAGGGAACAGATCGCGAACATTGAAGAATTGATGATGCTCGCGATCGACGCGGGAGCCGAGGACATAAAAGACCAGGAGGATCCTGTGAGGATCCTATCGAGCCCCGAAGACGTCATGAAGATAAAAGATGCGCTCGAAGCGAACGGCTACAAGGTCGAAGCGAGCATAGGGTACGTACCGAAGAGCACCGTACGGGTCACGGGTAAGGATGCGGAAAGGCTTTTGACGCTTTTGAACGCCCTCGAGGACATGGACGACGTGCAGGAAGTGTTTTCGAACTTCGAGATGGACGACGCTGAGATGGAGGCCATCCTGTCACAGCTTGGCCAATGAAACTCTGCACGGCGTTCGTACTTTTCCTGACCGTAACGGTTTTCGCGGCGACGATCAATTTAGACTGCGCGCTGGGTAGCGATGCGTACTTTGGGATAAGGATAGTGCCGCGTGTCGAATTCTGGCGTGTCAGCGCCGTCTTGGATGTTCCCCTCGGAGTAAAACTGGAGGGGAACTGGTCTTTGCCCATCAGCTCACCCGTTGAAAATCTGAAATACCTCAACATCGATCTGGAACCAGGTGGAGTTCGTTTCAACGCTCCGTATCTGGTTCAAACCATTTTTTCGAACATCGATTTTCACAATCATTCGCTGGTTGCCTGGGCTTTCGACGGTGGCCTGGGTGTCACGTTCGGTTCTGAAAACGCGCTGTTCTTCAAGACGTCTTTCTTCAACGCATGCATAGATTCAGAAGGGCAACACCACTTGGGTTTCACTCTTCCAATCGGCTCGGCGCAGGTGGGTGGTTTCGTCTCGAGCCGAGGATACGGTGCGGGAGTTCTCTTCGATCCGTTCATGTTTTTCGTCATCCCTGGTAATGGTTTCCGATTCGCCGTCGAGCGGAAGAACGTTTATCTGATCGGTCAGTATCTGGATCAGACTTTTTCAATTTCCATGGGCTGGATCAAAGATGAGGAATGGTTTTTCCTCGGGACCAACGGCCTCGAAGCGAGGATAAAATTGGGTCAGATTGCTGTCGTTATGAAACTGCAGAAGGAGCGGTGGTATGCAGGATTTTCTTTCCCAGTCGCCTGGTGAACTGCCCATGGAAGAGTTCCAGTGGTTCGTTAAAGAAGTTCACAGGCATTTCGGACTGGATCTGAGCGGTTACAAGCCACACCGAATGAAACGCAGGATAGAAATACTGATAAGAAAGTACAGATTGTCCTCCTACAAGGAGTATCTGAACCTCTTGCTGACCAACAGCGCCGTTAAGGAAGAGTTCCTCGACAAGTTGACGATCAACGTGACAGAATTCTTCAGAAATCCGGAGAAATGGTGGGAGCTGAGAGACAGGTACCTCCCCGAGCTGCTCTCTCTATCCAGATCGCGCTTCAAGGCTTGGAGCGCGGGATGCGCCAGCGGTGAAGAACCTTACTCGCTCGCGATTTTGCTGGAAGAATTGAACGCACCTGCTGGCGCATACGTACTGGCCACCGACATAGATGACAAGGCGCTTCAGGAGGCCAAAAACGGTGTGTACGAGCCACGGTCCATGATCAGTACACCAAAATCGTACATCGATAAGTACTTCGAGATCGTCGATGGTTTGTACAGGATCAAGGACGTGGTGAAGAAACGCGTGACTTTCCAGAAGCACAACATGCTTCAAGATCCCTTCCCACAGGGTCTCGATCTGATAATCTGCAGGAACGTGGTCATCTACTTCGAGGAGAGCGCCAAGGCGCAGCTTTATCAAAACTTTGCGAAAGCTTTGAGGATCGGTGGCATGCTGTTCGTGGGAAGCACCGAGCGCATCTTCAACTACAACGAACTGGGTTTGAGAATCGTCAGTCCCTTCTTCTATCAGAGGGTGATGTGATGTTCTGGATCACTTTCGTGGTCCTGGTGGATCAGCTGACAAAGATGCTGGTTGAGCGATTCCTGATCGTACCAACTTTCGTTGTTCCGGGTTTCGTCTGGCTGAGTTACACCAAGAACACTGGAATTGCGTTCGGCATGTTTGCAAGATCCCCATGGGTGCTCTGGGTGACGTTCTTCGCGACGTTTTTTCTATCGCTGGTTCCAAGTTTCGTCAAATGCTCGGCCTTGACGAAGATCGGTTTACAGATGATCGTCGGTGGCGCGATCGGTAACGTGATAGACAGGTTCAGACTCGGATACGTCGTGGATTTCATAAACGTCAGGTATTTCCCTGCGGTCTTCAACGTGGCAGATTTCTTCATAAGCGTGGGTGGAATATTGGTTCTCGTGAGCCTCTTGAGGGGTGAGGCACCTCTTGACGATAAGGGTGGGCAAGAATGAAGCAGGGCAGAGGCTCGATCTTTTCCTCCTTTCCCGACTGCCAAAGATCATCTCGCGTTCCTTCCTTCAAAAACTGATAAAGGAAGGCCAGATAAGGGTTAACGGCCGGATAGAAAAACCCAGTTACAGGGTCAAACCTAACGACGAGATCACGCTGCCGGACCGTCCGGCTCCCAGACAGCTGGAGATCCTACCTGAGCCCATAGAACTCGAGATTCTTTACGAGGATCAGGACATCATCGTTGTGAACAAACCTGCGGGAATGATCGTTCATCCCATTCCTTCACACACGAGCGGTACTCTCGTCAACGCGCTGTTGTACCACTGCAAAGATCTTCAGGGCATAGGTGGAGAGCTCAGACCTGGCATCGTCCACAGACTGGACAAAGACACTTCCGGAGTCATGGTGGTTGCAAAGAACGATCTCGCTCACAGATCGTTGTCACAGCAGTTCAAAAACAGAGACGTGTTCAAGATGTATCTGGCCCTGGTTCAGGGCAGGCCAGAGAAGAGCGAAGGCGAGATACAGATCAACGTTGCCCGGCATCCGACTCTGAGGGTGAAGATGACCGTGGCGAAGGAAGGTAGAGTCGCACTGACTCACTACAGAGTGCTGAAGAGTTTTGGCCAGCTCGGATCGCTCGTTGCTGCGTATCCGAAAACGGGTCGAACGCACCAGATAAGAGTTCACATGAAATACATAGGCCATCCGATACTGGGTGATAGACTCTACGGTAGAGCCGATCCCATTCCTGTCGATAGGCAGATGCTCCACGCTTCGATTCTTCAGTTTACACATCCAAGAACGGGTGAGCGTATGAAGTTCATCGCTCCGCTCCCTGAAGATTTCAAGGCCGCGCTGAGACGTCTGTACGAGGAGTCGCTGAGATGATTCCCTGCATCGTTTCACCTTATTCGTTCGATGGTTCCGTGGTTAGACTCGAACAGCTCGCTGAGTTCGCGAAAGAGAAAGGCTTAAAATCTTTGCTTCTGGCAGACACCAACTTTCATGCCGCCGTTCTTTTCAACGTTTTGTGCAGGCAAAACGGGATCATCCCCGTTCACGGTCTCAGGATGAACGGAAAGATCTATTACGCGCGTGATCGCGAAGAATTCGAAGAACTGGTGAAATCGTACAACGTGAGCCGCGAACCTGGACTGAATTTCTTGCGGCTCGACGATGTGAAACTCATCTACCATCTGGACCGCTCGTGCTACGATGCTCATCTGTTCATGGCGCGTCTGGTTGGTGCACAACCGCAGGAACCTTGTGATCTTCCCGATGTCCTCATCGACCCTGCTGCGGCGCTCGGCGCGAGTGCGTACGAACTGAAGGTTTCTCACAAACTTCTGTCTCCTCGATCGGGTTGGCTGGACGAGCTTCTGCACGGTGTCCAGGGAGATCGAAAGATGAGGCTTTCGAGAGAAATAGAACTGGTGAAGAGGCTCGGTTTTGAGTCTTACTTTTACACCGTGAAGCGCATCGTCGACATCGCAAAAGAGAATCAGATCCTGATCGGGCCGGGTAGAGGCAGCGCCGTGGCGAGTCTTCTGGCTTATCTGCTCGGCATAACGTCCATCGATCCGATCGCACACGATCTGATGTTCGAACGGTTCCTGCACGAAGGGCGTACCGAGCTGCCCGACATCGACATCGACGTGGCCGATGAGCAGAGGGAACAGTTGCTGAACCTCTTGAAGCGATCCTTCCCCTACTTCGCACAGATCTCAGCGTTCGTTACACTGACTGAGAAGAATCTCACCAGCGAGGCTTCAAGACTCAATTTGAAGCTGAATCCGAACGTGCTGAAGTGCCTGGTTGGCCTGCCTCTCAGAAGGAGCGTTCATGCGGCTGGCATCATCGTCGCGGCTGAGCCGCTGAACCTGCCCCTGGTGCCCTCGGCGGAAGGGCCGATCGTCGAATACGACATGGATTCCTTAGAGCGCGTTGGTGTGGTGAAGATAGACCTGCTCGGTCTGAGAACTCTGACGGTGCTCGACAGGCTCAAGAAACGTGCCGGTGTGAGCGCAGTCAAGATTGAAGATAATGAATCGTACGAACTGCTGAGCAGAGGAAAAACCTGTGGAATATTCCAGCTCGAATCGAGGACCGCGAGGAGTCTGTGCAGAACGGTCAGGCCAACCAACCTGAACGAACTTTCGATCCTGCTCGCCATGAACAGGCCTGGTCCGCTCGGTGCCGGACTCGAAAAAACGTACGCGATGAAAAAGCGTGGGTGCGTGAAATTCGATCACGATTTCTTCCCGGAGACTCGCGGAGTGATCGTCTATCAGGAGCAGGTGATGAAGCTCGCGATGGATTTTGCAGGTTTCGATGCTGTGGAAGCCGATCTTTTCAGAAAGGCGATCTCCGAAAAGGATCCAAAGATCATTCAAACTGCGATGGACAAATTCAGAGATAGACTCCGAGAAAAGGGTTACACATCTGAATTCGTTGACAGGCTCTGCGATATCCTTGTCAAGTTCGCTTCCTACGCGTTCAACAAATCCCACAGCGTGGCGTACGCGCATCTCAGTTACGAGCTGGCGTATTTGAAAACACACTGGCCGAAGGAGTTCTTTGAAATCTACATCCGTGAGCATTCCTCGGACCAGTACAAAATCTTTCTCGCAGTCCAGGAGCTCCGCTCGATGGGTTATCGCGTTCTACCACCTTCCATCAACCAGGTCCACACCGACGAGAAAACCTTCCATTTGCCGCTGGAAGCTGTGAACGGGGTGAGCGAATCCATCGCGCGCACGTGCAGACAGATGGCGCCCTTCAACGATCTGAAGGACTTCGTTGAGAAGACGAAACTTCCTCTTTCAACGGTTCAGAAACTGGTGTGGGCTGGGGTTTTCGACGAGATGTACGGGAGCAGAGCGGCTGCGCTGGAAGATTTCGAAGCGGTCCAGAAAGGGTTCGATCAGGATTTGAGCCTGGTTGCAGCCAAGGTCTTCGGAAAACGTGTTGAGAGCAGACAGAAGATATCCTACAGCGAAATGGACATCACCGAACTGGAGATGAAGGCTTTTGGATTCGCCCTGAGCCCGTGGAAGGTTGAATTTGACAGAAAGTTTGCACCGCTGTCGGAAGTTTTTGCCTCGGCGCGGACGCTTCCCGTGGCCGTTAAGGTCTCAGGAAAGTTCGCCAGCGATGGAATGACGATATGTCAGTTGAAGAACAGCCTTCCTGACGGCCATTACGTTTTGATCCTCACTCCCGATGGAAACGTGCTCGAGCACGAAAAGCTGGACAGTGTGAAGGGAGTCGTGTACGAAATGGAGAACTGTTTCGACGAGAGAGATTTCGAAGAAGCTTGCGAAACCGAACGCGTCCAAACCGTGCTGTGTGGTAAAAAGGTCCTTCTGGAAGGTGTGAGGCCTCTACCGGACTGGTATCGGATTCGTTTTGTGTGAAGCTCAATCTCTGAACAGTTCCGCATTTTCGACGAACAGCTGGAGCAGTTTCGGATCGAAATGTCCGTCTTCTTCGGCTATGATGTTCAGAGCTTCCTCGAAAGTGTAAGCGTTCCTGTACGGTCTGTCGGCCGTCAGGGCTTCGAGTACGTCTGCTATGGCAACTATCCTCGCTTCGAGCGGTATCTGCTCGGCTCTCAGACCCTCGGGATATCCTCTCGCGTCGAAACGCTCGTGGTGGTACTTCATAACGTTGAACAGAACGCTCAGGAAGTTGTTCTGCGTGAAACTTTTGCTGAGATTCTCAAGAACCTTGGTTCCCAGACTGGTGTGCGTTTTCATGACGGAGAATTCCTCTTCGGACAACTTCGATGGTTTGTTGAGGATCGATTCACGGATCAACAGTTTTCCAAAGTCGTGGAAATAGCTGGCAACGGTGGTGTGATACGCCTTGGATGGTTGTAAGATTCCTTCCTCAACGCAGAAGGCCACAAGAATTTGTGTGAAGGTTTTCACCCTGGCCGAATGTCGATGGAGGTTCAAATCTTTGTTCTTCAAAAGATCCGCCATGAAGTTGATGATGAGATCAAGCTGTTTCGTCGAACCATCGTTGTCGAACAGTGCGAGATCAAAAATCGTGTCTTCATCCACACAGGCATCGACACCGGCCTTGATCAACTGCACGTCGAAACCACATTGAACCACCACGATGCCGGGTAAAACGGAAGAGATGTCTTCACGAACCGATCTTGCGAACTGTATTATTTCCGAACGCGGCAATGTCTTACCATCGATCAGTACGAGATCGTAGTCTGCGTGATTTCTCCACAGCGATCTCAAGGCAGCGTCGGTGTCTTGAACGATTTCGAGTGAGTCTCTCAGCAAGATAAACAACATTTGTGTTAGTAACGAATCGATTTTGGCCGTCACAACGAGCTTTTTGTCCCGCATAGTATGGTGTGAAAATATAATTCTAAGATACACCCCTGCACGCTTATGTTCACTCATATTAAACCGATCATATTTTTAGTCTCGGTGAAGAAATCCTTAACGTATCGGTGAAC